>JABEBW010003889.1_pt1 | contig 20867 bp, 20 predicted proteins | sample 7245961 | NCBI WGS metagenome assembly JABEBW01 (sample SAMN14506364, study PRJNA622280) | hot springs metagenome | biome: hot spring [ENVO:00000051]|acidic hot spring [ENVO:00002120]; feature: spring [ENVO:00000027]|sediment [ENVO:00002007]; material: sediment environment [ENVO:01001048]...
CATGCTTTCCTTATTCAGATCCTCAAACCCATTGTTGCCAGATATAGAAGATATTACCCTTGCTATTTCTATTTGATGCTTCCTTGCCCTGTTCCTCTCAAGTGCCTTCTTTGCCTTCTTTGATTTTGACGCCTTCTTCTGGACGCTCCTCCTCTTTTCAAAGGAGGAAATGTGCGCTGAAGCAAGAGCCTTTGTATCTATCTTTATCTGCAGTTATGACTGGTTCCCCAATCCCCATTGATGAAACATTATCAGGAAGCTTGAAGTGCCTTTTTGATAGATCCATGTAGGCATATTTTCCTTTACCATCTGTCGTTATCTTCAGCTTATGCTGACTGCGGCTTGTGACATCCTCTTCACGCCTTAAGGCTTCCTGCCTCCGGCCTAGACAACCACAGCGGAGCCCCTCATGTGAAAGTTACGATGGCTCTAATATCCACAGGCGCATGCTATTCAGGGGTACTGTTTATTGTATAATATTAAATACTTCATTATTTTTTGGGGAAGTCCATGTATCCCGGCATAGGAGTTTAACTGCTTCCCCCAAGCCCCTAACTACATTATAAGAACCTGTACTGACAGACAACAGCGCATTTAACAGGCGCACTTCATCAGTTTCAATTAAAAGCAATGGGACGAATAAAAAGTGATTTTCTGGGTTGACAAAAGCTATTAGATTGGGACATATTAATTCTGATTTATAATGCGCCAGATGGGTTGACAAAAGACCTAGCGCTAAACTTTAAACAATTTGTGTTTAAAGTTTGATAAAAATGGGGCCGCCGGGATTTGAACCCGGGACCGCCAGCGCCCCAGGCTGGTATCCTGGACCAGGCTAGACGACGGCCCCTGAACAATTGGTCGATTTGCTCATTTAAATTGTTTCTGCTCAGAATGAGCATCAATACAAAAGCCTTTTGAGTAAAAACCTTAATCAAATTTGTGAAGCAAAATCAACAAATGTTTAGAAATGCTTAAAAAATGTGAACCAGTTTTTCAAACTATGAGCTCAAATAATGAAGAAGATTTAATAAAAGAGCGCATGCTTAAGAAGCTACTTTCACAGAATGCTCAGCCTGCGGTTTCCAATAAACCGGTCACTGTTACTGATCTGGACTTCAATCAGTTTGTGGCTTCACATGAGAATGTGGTAATCGACTGCTGGGCAGAATGGTGCCAACCATGCAGGCTAATTTCACCAATAGTTGAGGAGCTTGCGGAGAAATATGCGGGCAAGATATGGTTTGGTAAGTTAAACGTGGATGAAAACCAGAGTACAGCAATGGAATATTCAATAATGGGCATTCCAACTTTGCTTATATTCAAGAACGGATCCCTTGTTGATCAGATAGTGGGCGCCATGCCAAAAAGAATAATTGAGGCTAAACTGCTTTCCGCGCTGGGGATAGAAGCATGAGTTTAATATCGGACGAAGATAAGAACACGCTAAAGGATGTATTTTCCAAGAAATTAGCTGGGAATGTTAAGCTAATAGCGTTTACAAAGAAGGATAACTGCGAATATTGCAACGAAATAGTAGAATTAATTAAGGAAGTATCAAGTTTGGATCAAAGGATAAGCTATGAGGTATATGATTTTGACGAAAATTCCGAAAAAAGGAAAGAATATTTTGTTGAGATGGCTCCTGCAATAGCCATATCCGGTGCTAAAGAATCCAAGGTTCATTTTTATGGATTACCAGCAGGTTATGAATTTAGTGCCTTCGTGGATGATATGATTGATATGAGTAAGGGATCAACGCGATTAGCCCCGTCCACAATAAGCAAATTGAATTCAATAAATAAGGATGTTAAAATACAGGTGTTCGTCACACCTTCATGTCCTTATTGTCCTCGGGCCGTAAGGATGGCTCATCAGTTTGCAATGGCAAATGACAAAATTGACGGCAGTATGATAGAAGCGCTTGAATTTGAAGATCTTGCAAATGAATATGGCGTCATGTCAGTTCCGCACATTGTTATAAATGGAAGCTATACATTTATTGGAGCAGTTCCTGAGACGCAATTCCTGAACTATCTGTTTGATGCATTGGAAGGTAAGCAGAGTCCCGGCGATGGCGGGGAAGTCAGTTCGGTTTAAAATAATCTAAAATTTCGGCCGGGTTGTCGAAATCAATAAGAGATAAGCGATCTCTGTATTCCAGATCTGACGATGATAAAAAATACACTTTTTTAAGGACTCGCGCTAATGCTCTAACCCTATAGTCTTTAATGCTGATTAATTTTTCAGATGCAAGCAAAACTTCACTTTTTTTATAGGCTGCGTGTATAGCTTCTATTTTTCCATCCTTCCATATTGGTATTACGCCATCTACATTAATTTGTTCAAGATATTTATGCAGCAAGTTTAGAAAATTGCTTGTAACAAGTGGTGAATCAGCCGGAATCACAATAATATCCTCGTTAGAAGCCGCCCTGGCTGCTGACATTATGCCCACAAGTGGTGAATAGTCGTCAATTTCATCACTGACAATTTTTAATTTACTATTAAACTCTTTTGATATGTTTAATTCTGCAGATTTCACAGATAATATTATTTCATTGGCATTGCTGTTAAATGCTGCACGTAAAACCCATTCAAGCATGGTGCTTCCCCCAATTTTAAAGAAGAGCTTGTTGCTTCCAAATCTAGAAGATTTGCCGCCAGCCAGAACGACTATTGTGTATGTCATTTTATTGGAAGCAGCTCAGGATTTATGATGCCGCCATACTGCTCTTTGGCAACCAAGAGCCTTTTTTCCTGTTCTGCTAAAATCTGAAACACGTCAGTAGTAACTGATTTATAATTTTTATAATAATTTATTATCCTCCTTATTTTTTGCAAATTATTGTCAACCCTTATAGAAAATTGCTTTATATAAAGTTCCTTAGGATAGCTTTTATTTAAAACCTTTAAGAAAAGCTGATTAAGTGACTCGTAAGTAGGCATATATCCTGTTGGCGTTTCAATAGCTCCAACATCATTATTTGAACGCATTTCGATCCATTTAAACCAGATGCGCTTATCGCTTTTTTCCGTCAAGTATTTATTTTGATCATCCTTTAGAAAATAATTCACAGCAAATATTTTTGGAGGGTCTTTAAGATTTGTGCCAAAATCAATATAGTGCTTAAGGTAATCACCTATATTTACAGACAGGAAATCAAGAATCGCCATTGGGTTAAATTCCCTAACATCTGATTTGCCCAGGGTTGCTGCAGTGCTTTGCGATTCTATTGATGCCCCATAAACTATTACGCCATGGGCCCAATTAAATGATTCCTGCACAGGAACCCATGTGTCATAATCTCTTCCACCATACACTATCCCCTTTATGGGAACCCCTGCAGGATTATCATATTCAGGATCTAGATTGGGGAAATTATGCAGGCTTACCGTAAATCTGGCATTTGAATTGGATATTTGCATGCCTTGCTTCCATTTTCCTGCAAAATTTATGCCGGCGTCTGGATCATTCAACCCATCCCCGTTCCACCTGACTATGCCTTCAGGCGTTAGAAGCGCATTTGAATATATGATTTCAGCTTGACTGTGTAAAACATTCCAAATTATGGGGTCATCTGTGCTGTTTATTCCATCTATGACGCCAAAAACCCCTTTATCAGTGTTTACACCTCTAATTTCCCCATTAACTTTTCTGAGTATAGCTATATCGTCACCTACTAGGGATTCGCCGGGCATCATAGCGGTGGAGGTCTTTCCGCACAATGATGGATAGGCTCCAGAAAAATAGCTCCTCCTCCCGTCATTATTTATTCCAACCAGCAGCATGTGTTCCATAAGGAAGCCTTCTTTGATTCCCATGCTAATTCCAAGCCTGAGGGCCAGTTTTTTTAATCCAATTGTGTTGCCGGCATATTGCGTGTTAACGCTATAGGCAATGCCATTATCTACGTCTATAACCACTCTTCTTTTGTCAACGTTCTTAGATACCCCATTTTCAACTTCGCCCTCTGAATGCACAAACAGGAACGGCCTCCTGTTTAATGGCTTCGTAAAGACATCATAAGCATTTCTGTAGAGCAGTTCTTCGGAATGCATAACGTAACCCGAATCGGTTATTTGAATAGCTGGAATAAGAAAATCTGAATTTTTAGGTCCTAACGAGTAAAATCCAACGAGCATTTCCTTGCCTTTCATTATTCCCCTTAACAAAGACATCACTTCATCAACAGCCTGTTGTTTATTAGCATAGTTTTTTATGCCTTCAATTTTGCTTTCGGATACGATATATGTATGATCCCTATCCCTTGCTTGATCCCTAATTCCATCGAAGTGTATTGTTTGTAATTTATTACGAGTTGGCAGCTCCTCCTTTTCAGATAAAGCTTTCTTCTTTATATATTCTATATCAGCTTCAGTTCCTGAGTTTATAAAAATTCTTGCAGGGGAACATAGCTCATTAAATTTAGATATCCAGCTTAATACTTCATTATCATAAATTTTATTGGCCTTTAACTTGTTTTCATTATCCAAGGCATTACTTAGGCTAATAGGCAGATCAATCATCTATGGGAGTAAAATTAAATTCCATTTTAAGGTTTTCTATTCATGAAGTGGATATATTTTATTTTATTTTTTTACATGATTGATTTTAGCGCGAAAGCCACCATGATGTGGATAAAGCGTTTTCCAATAAATTTGCTGCCATGCAGCGCAGAGCCTCCAGCGTTGGGAGTATGTCAGGAATTTAACCAACGAATTAATTAAAGGCAATGTTTTTAGGCAATATATTTTATTAATTTTAATAAATGAGCGATAGCAAAAGGGCAAGCAGCAAAGTGGCTGAAAGGGCAATTATATCTGGAGATCCGGCAAGGGTTAAACAGTTAGCCGGGATTTTAAATGAAGCTGAGTCAATACGCGATTCTGATTCCCTCGTGGCTTATACAGGCATTTATCGGGGAAAACCATTAACCGTAGCTACCCATGGGATAGGCGGAACTTCTGCATCAATAGTGATAAATTGGCTAATAAAACATGGAGTGAAGAGCATTGTCAGATTGGGAACTACAGGAGCTTTAAAAGAGGACATAGAGGTGGGAGATGTTATAGTCGCAACTGGAGCACACTACTCTGAAGGGGGCGCCTTATTGAATTCTAATCATTTAATGCTATCAACCGCTCCAGATTTTGCGCTGACGAAAAAATTATATCAGCATCTTAAGCGCTCGAACATAAAAGTGCATCTTGGCTCAGTTTTCTCTAAAAACGCTTTTTACACATTGGAAGATTTAAATCCATGGTTAATATCCATAGGAACGCTATCGTTGGAAATGGAATGCGCAACTTTAATGGCAATTTCAAATGCTTACAGCGTAAGTTCCGCATGTGCATTGATTGTAAGCGATAATGTGGTAAAGAAAACTAAAATGTACACCGCAGCGGAGCTGAAAAATTTTGTTGACACTGCGTCACGAGCAGTAATGGACGCTATTGTATCCTAGGAGAACTTGGGCCGCCTGCTCATCAGTGCATTTACATACATCTTGCCTTTTGGCATATTGTTTTGCATTTTTTCGAGTTCAGCCAATAATTCTTCCTTATTAAGCGAATTTGATTGTTCTTTGCCAATTTTTTGTCCGACCCTTATCATAGTGCTAAACTGATTGTTTGCCAGCTCATTTTTACCTATAACAACAATTACAGGTATCCACGAGCTTTTAGCTTCTGCTACTTTTTTGGCCAGGGTCAGGTCCCTGTCGTCTACTCCAACCCTATATCCGTGCTTCGTAAGGTCGTTTGCAAGGCTAATGCTGGCATCAAGTTGCTCTTTGGACGATACTGGAATAACCCTGACCTGCTCAGGCGATAGCCAGAATGGAAGCAGAGGCACATACCCGTTTTTTTCCATCCAAGTGGCAGATTCCAGCATGGATGCAAGCGCGCGCTCTATGCTTCCAAAGCTTGATGCGTGAATTATAAATGGCACATGAACTTTATTCCCATTCTCATCAGTATAGTTTATGTTAAATCTTTCACCATTTTTTATGTCCCATTGAACTGTGGATATTTGCAGGTTGTTCCCATCAGGAAATATCGCCTGAAACTCGTTTTTAAATGCATAGTAATGAGTCATCCTGTTCATAAGCTTGAAAAACGCCGGCTTACTTATATTTTTAAGAAGGCCTTTCAAAAAAGGCTTATATTTTTCATAATATTCATCAACAATTTCGAAACCCAATACCCAATGCTCTGGTGATATAATATCATCCATTAACTGCTTAAAAAGGGCGGTGAGCTTTGAGAATTCATCTCTTGCAACATCTTCGCTCTGGCAGAATGCATGATGATCGGTCATCAGGAAGGTTCTCACCCTCATCAGCCCAACAACTTCCCCACTCTGCTCCTTTCTAAAACACTGTGCTTCCTCGTAAACTTTGAAGGGCATTTGTTTATAACTTATGTTTAGCTTTTGCACAAACGGAAAGGCGCCAGGATCACTTGCAAACCTTAAAACCATGTTTTCGCCTTCGATTTTATAATCTCTCTCATGGAACTCTCCCTGCAAAAGTGATATGGATTCTATATCCGTCCTGTATATTAACGGATTTTGCATCTTGATTGCCCCCCAATTTATAGCAAGATTCTGCGCATATTCAAGTATAAGGTCCCTAATGACAACACCGTTTGGATACCATTTTAAATGCCCTATATCGCTCTCAGGGCAATAGTCGACAAGCTCAAGTTTTTTCATTTGCTTTATATGAGCCGGTTCTTCTTTGTGCAAGGGTTTTCCAACTAGCTCATTTTCCACAAATCGCCTTAAAGCATCATTTCTTTTCAATGGTTCACAATCGTCAATTTTATCAGGGAACACTTCATATTCAACGCCATTTTCATCAATTACAAAGTACTTGTAAAACTTTTCCTTGGGCACAAAAGCCGCCCTTTTTTTGCCACCCTTGATTGTTCGAAGAGATTCGGCAAGCGGATGTCCTTTTAATGAGATGTTGAACGCCTTATTCCAGCCAAATGGAGCTTTGTGAACAGGAAGCCCTGATTTTTTTAAAAATTCGAATAACCCATTGAATAATTTATATGATGAGCTTGGGTCTGCAAGATTATCGCTTAAATGTGAATACGGATAAAGCACAATTTTTCTTTCCCCTATTTGTTTTATTTGCTTTGAAATTTCTTCATAAGCTTGTTCAAATGCGGATTCGGAATCATCTTTTTCAATAGTGACAAATACAACAAGGGCATTTGTATAATTGCTTGTCTCATTCCCGTTTATCTCATCCTTTATATCGCTTTCAGGTTCTATAGCTCGGTAACTGAAACTGTCAGTGTCAAGTAATAATAGCTTCATAATATCAAGGCGCGTTTTCTGCCAATTTAACTTTATCGTCTAGGCGCTTCTATGCTTGCTGATTAAATTTATCTGGCCTTTGGCTCACACGTACAAAATTTTCCAATAATTTAATTCCCCATGCACGTGTAGCTTTCTAATTGTTAGTCGCTTAGATGGTTAGAAAATCTATTTAAGGTGAAACTCAAATTTATTTAGTTAAAATTTGGTATATATAGAGTGAAAATTGGTTATTTGCTTAAAGGATTTGCTTTGAATTTTAATAGTTTCGCTTTTATTGCACTGTAACTCTTTCAATTTCAAGCTTGTCATTCAGGCCCTCTATGAATTTTAAATCCTTGAGTATCTCATAAACATACAGGGATATCTTGCCATTTATGTACGATTTCACAAGTATACCTTGGGGCGAAATCAGGAACGCCCCCCTCTTAAACTTTAGCTGGCTTGATTTCATCAGGACGCCATAAGGTCCTGCCATTGATCCGTTGCTGTCGCTTGCCAACTCATAGTTTAGCCCCAGCTCAGAGGCGTATCTCATATGGGTTTCCAAATTGTCAGGGCTGATCCCAATTACATCTGCCCTTAACGCCCTTATATCGTTTAGCTTGTTTTGAAAGGCTTTTGCTTCAAGGGTGCAGCCAGCAGCAAAGTCCTTCGGGTAAAATAGCAGAATAAGCCATTTGCCAGCGTATCTGCCGATATCAATTTTACCATAAGTGGATGGGAGTGGCAGAATAAGTGCCCTGCTTCCTTCCTGCAGCTTTTCCATAAGGCCAATGATGCAGCGTTTTATTATTAACTGTTATCTAAATTTTGCTATTTTTGGAAGATTTTATTATTAATGTTCAGGCGCACACATTCATCTGGCAAAAATGATGCTATAAATCAAAAAAATGCAAACGTTAAGCTTAAAGATGGGGTGCAATCATATTCTCGGCATGTTAAATATTAAGAGGCCAAAAATAACAGCCGGAGGGGCGTTTGTAGTTCTTGCCTTTTCACTTTTAGTTGCGCTTGACCTTTATGTGCGGCTAATGCCTGCCAAGTATGGCCTTTACCTTAACGAATTTGACCCCTATTATCATTATTATGTAACCAATGTAGTTGTCAATGACCTGATGACTTATGGGCTTGGCGGCATTTCTAAATATATGCACACAATAAGCTATTACTTTTGGTATCCGTGGGGGAGGGACTTCGCAACAACTTCACCTTCGGGCCTCTATTTTATGGTTGCAATAATATATATAATGGTGCACTTCTTTGCAACAAAATTAACGCTTTATGAATTTACGGAAATTTTGCCTGTAATAGTTGGAGCGTTAATCAGCTTTCCGGTATACTATATTGCGAAGGGGCTTACTGGCAATAAATACGTGGGTCTTATTGGCGTTTTTCTGCTCAGTTCAGTGCCCGGGCTCCTAATTAGAACCGATTGGGGGTGGTACAAGGGAACGCCATTTGCCTTTTTGTTTATGCCAACAGCTGTAATGTTGCTGGTTTATGGGTTTGATAAGAATAAGGGCAAACTCATTCTTGCTTTGATAGCTGGCTTCCTTGTGGGTTATGCTCAGACAATGTGGGGCGGATCAGAAAATTTAAACGGCGTAATTGCCCTGGCGTTTCTCTTCCTTCCTCTTTATTCAAAATTAGACATGAAAACCATTGAAGCTGAAGCGCTATATATAATTGGTGCCCTGGTTGCAATAATTTATCCAGTGCCTGGCTTAGGTTGGGCGTACTCACCAACCATGCTGCTGCTGTATCTATCGATAATAATTTCGGTGCTTTATATTATAAATGAACGGTACAAAATAATGAGCAGAACCGCGTTCTTTGCATCCTTCTTTGGGATCTTGATAGTTGGGCTTGGAGCAGTGGCCTTTGTTTTGCCGCACCTTGTAAATTTGAGGTACCTTTCAGCACTTGATTTTCTAATAAGGCTTAAGCCGTCAATAGTCAGCACGGTTGCAGAACAGCTTCCTATTTCAGGCCTCGATATAGCATTTACATATGGCGTTGTGCTCATTCTCAGCATAGTTGCCGGGTATTATCTCATAAAGAAAAGGACAGTGGGGTCTGTTATTGTAGCGCTATTTCTGCTTTGGAGCTTCTATGTTGGCACTTCAATGGGAGAACTGTTAGACTACATTGGACTTGCAGCCATAATTGGCGCTCCAATAGGGGTGTATTACATATTTCAGAATGTGCAGGGGCTATCAATAAAGGAAAAGAAGGGCAAAGCAAAGGCCAAGTCCTACGGCTATACTTATGAAAGGGGGCTTATTGCAGTTGCTCTGATAGGCTTGCTTGTTGTGCCAGTGGGCTATTACTGGGTGCCAGCAAATAATGCGCCAGTTACCATAGTTAATTCAGCAACCATATTAAATGGTAAAGTGCCAGCATGGATTGACGCGCTTAACTGGATGTCAAATTCATCAAATATGCCGCCGCACTCAGTGGTTGTCGCGTGGTGGGATTACGGGTACTGGATAACTGTTATGGGCAATCAGACCACGGTAATAGATAATGCTACAATAAATGGGACGCAAATAGGCCTTGTAGCTAAAATGTTCCTCTCACCCCTAAACGAATCAGTTAACATATTTAACAAATTGCATGGGCAATATGTGGTTGTGTTTGCCACTGGCGTTAATCTGTACACGGCAACACAAGATCAGTACCTGTATGGGTACCAGGAAACCGGTCAGCTTTATGGAATAGGGGGCGATGAGAGCAAAGTAAGCGCAATGATTGTATGGGCCGGATGGGAATCCAACCAGACAGACTACATTGGGGCAAACGGGTTGCTTACGCCCTACTTCTGGAATGATACCCTCCTGGGGCACCTGGAGCCCATCAGGTATGTTGGATGGGGGCAGATAGATACATCCACTGGGCAGGTTGTCAACATAACGCCCAACTATGTCAATTCAAGCACATACTATCAATTGCCGCTGTTTATATATCAGCCCTACTTCACTTCAAATTCCACTCCATTTAGCCTGGTATATTCATCACCCATGCAGTTAGCGTCGAACGGAATGTGGGCTCAGGTGTTAATATACAAATATGTCGGAAACTCAACTAATACAGGCTCTTAAGGAGGCATATAGATGGTACTATTTCAAAAAAAGGGACGAGCTTAAACCGCCATCTGAAATTGATAAAAGGGAGTTCGGTTACAGGGACTTCAATGGGACAATGGTGCGCCATATTCAGCTAAAAACGAATGGAGAGCTCTTTGCACTTGCTTTAAGGGAAGTTCCAAGATCAATCTATTACTCTGTATCTTATTACTCTGATCCAACTGCTCCGATGCAACTGAAAGGACGAACGGGCAGTGATCTTGTGTTTGACATAGACCTAAAAGATGTTAGCAAATCATATGAAAAGTACAGCTTTTGGATTTGCGGCGACTGCCACGCCTTTGGCCCGGGGCCAGCCCCCAATCTGTGCCCCAAATGCGCTTCAAAACAGATAAAGTTTATCGATTGGGTTTGTGATGAGTGCATTAATGAGATAAAACATGAAGCGATAAATTTGGTGGACATGCTGCAGAGCGATTTTGGGATAAGCGCAAACGAAATTAGCGTTTATTTTTCTGGCAATAATGGGTTTCATGTTCATGTTGACTCTAAAAAATTTACAGCCCTTTCTTCAAGGGAAAGGGCAGAAATATCTGATTACATAAGGGGAACTGGATTTGAAAGCAAAATTTACCTTTCCAATGTGCCTGAGCAGGCAAAGGAATATGTGATAAATCGGAAGCGTGTATTAATAGATCCGCAGGTCACAATGGATATAGCAAGGATATTCAGGCTGCCGGGATCTTTGCATGACGAATCAGGGCTTGAAAAGAAACTGTGCAGGAACATTGAAACCTGTGATCCTCTTGCTGATGCCGTTGTACTTCCAGATGACCCGGTAAAGATTATGGTTTATTATGCCCCAGAATTTAAGCTAAAAGGCGAAAAATTTGGACCATATAAAATGGAAAGCGCAAAATTGCCAACGTATGCGGCAGTTTACCTCATGGCAAAGGGCCTGGCTCAACCCATGATGTGAGCCCATATATGTCAACGTTCAATAAAGGTTAAATTGCCATTGTTAAAATAGCCACTTATGCCTGAGTGGACAATTGATGACGGAAAATATTTGATAGGAATTTCCCGCCAGGCCATTAAGTATTATGGATCAACTAGAAAGTACTTGAAAATAACAGATGCCCCATCAAAGTACTTGGTGCGCAGTGGAGCATTTGTTACAGTAAAGGGCAAAAATGAGCAATTGCTTGGATGCATAGGCAGGCCCTATCCTTCTGACACTTTACTGGAAAATGTAATTCAATCTGCTGTGGATGCGGCTTATTATGATCCTCGCTTTTCTCCACTTGATCCAAAATACGCTGATAGTGTGCTTCTTGAAGTCAGCATTCTATCTCAGCCAGAACAGGTTAATTTTAAATCTCCTGATGAACTCTTGAAGTTAATAAAGGTTGGCAGAGACGGGATAATTGTGGAGTGGGCACTTGGAAGTGGCCTGTTGCTTCCCCAGGTGCCAGTTGAAGAAAAGTGGAACGTTGAAGAATACATCTCATATGGCTGCCTTAAAGCCGGTGCAGATAGAGGCCTTTGGAAAAGGGGAAACTTGAGGGTTTACAAATTTACAGCAAGCGTATTTTCCGAAATTGAACCCAATGGATCAGTAATAAAGGTCAATCTTGAAACATAAATGGTACTTTTCCGTGTACGGCAGCGGCCTGGGCCATATATCGAGAAGCCTCTGGGTAGCTAACTTGATTGAGGGTGAAAAGTACTTTTCAACTTGGGGAGAAGCGCTTAAAATGGTAAATAGTGGAATGGTTGGCTTACCAGCTACACCGCTTGACGTAGTGTGGACTTCAGCAGAAGGAAGGATGTCATTTAGAAAGACAGTGAGCAAATTTTATTCCTTTTTCAGTATTCCAGCGCTCCAGGCATCTGAGGAAGCAAAAAGGATTAGGAGCATAGATCCGGATGTTGTCATTTCAGATTCTCGAATCACGCCAATAATTGCATCAAAAATTTATAACAAGCCATCGGCTCTGATTATAAACCAAGCGCAGGTTCTGCTGCCGCTTAAATTAGGATTAGCAAGGGTAATAGAAAGGTTCACCGGTGAGCTGTTGTCGCTTATATGGAGAACATCAGATCTGATAATGGTGCCAGACCTTCCACCTCCGTACACAATTTCCATTGAAGGCATTAGCCCGCGAGTAATTTCTGGCAAGCTAAATTTTTTTGGATTCTTTTCAAGAAGGCCATCGCCATCGACCATAGATATAAGGGAAAAATTCAGGTTAAAGAACAGAGTGGCTTACGCTGCCATTAGCGGTCCCAAGCCCACTAGGGACTATTTGACGAGGTTGCTGGAGAAGGTTGGCTCATGCCTTCCTGATGACCTGAGCTTGGTAATAAGTGAAGGATCAATTGATAAAAGTGGAATTATTGAGAGGCACGGCAACGTGCTTAAATTTGGATGGGACAATTACAGGAACGATTTTATGAATCAGGCTGACTTGATAATTTTAAGGGCAGGTTTAACAACCTTGGGAGAAGGCATCATGGCTGGAAAGCCCATGATGCTCTTTCCAATAGCGCTCCATGGAGAACAAGTTTCAAACGCTAAGAGGGCTGAGGAAATAGGCATAGCAAGGGCATATGATCAGTATAAAATAACTTCCAGGAAAATATGTGATGAACTTGAATACTTGATTTTCGATTCAAAAATTAACAAGAGATCAAAGTTTCTTAGCAAATTGGCCCTGAGCGTAAAAACAGAGGAAATGGTAAAAAGGTCGCTGGAGGCTCTAGCAAGCAGATGAGCGTATTGCCGGATAGTGGGGTTTATAAAAAGGGATCAATTGACCTTTATGATGTGCTTAAGGTAGCGCTTACATCTGAAAACGGTGAATCAGGAATAGTTCTTAGTTACTTTGGAATAACAAAGAGGTTTGTTAATGTAAGAAAACTGGTTATAGAGGCTTATAAGGAATATGCTGATATAGCGCTAAGGAAAATTTGCGATGAAATATCAAAGAAATATTCACTTAATTTTTGCAGGATTTTTCACCTTGAAGGCGAATTTGTGCCAGGTGAACTTATAGTTTTAATAATAATTTCCAGCAGGAGCAGAGCAGAAGCTCTAAAGGCAATGCCTGAAATAGTTGAAAGGTACAAAAAGGAGCCCACAATCTGGAAGAAGGAAATTTATGATGATGGAACATCGAAGTGGATCAGAGAATGACCATTGGACTTGGAATAGAAAGCACAGCTCACACGTTTAGCGCATCTGTAATTGAAGAGAATGGAAAAATACGCTCCAACGTTAAAAGCATTTACAGGCCGCCCTCTGGGTCAGGAATACATCCAAGGGAAGCATCAAGGCATCATGCAGATGAAGCGCCTTCAGTTGTGCAATCTGCCCTTAAAGAGGCAAAAGTAAGCTTTCAGGACCTTGACTTTATAGCATACTCAGCAGGCCCGGGCCTCGGGCCATGCTTGAGGGTTGGTGCTACCATTTCCAGGTTCATATCAGCATATTATGATAAGCCACTTGTCCCCGTTCATCATGGCCTGGGCCACATTGAACTTGGCTCAATGTTAACTTCAGCCAAAGATCCCCTTGTGCTTTTGCTGTCGGGAGGCCACACAATGGTTCTTTCTGCTGTAAATGGAAGATGGAGAGTGTTTGGAGAAACGCTGGATTTGACCCTTGGACAACTGATAGACCAGTTTGGCAGATCCATTGGCCTGGCATCACCAGCAGGACCAAGTGTTGAAAAAATTGCAAATAAAGGAAACAAATACATAGATATGCCATATGTAGTGAAGGGGAACGACCTCTCATTTTCAGGCCTATTAACATCAGCCAAAAAAAAGCTGGCTACGGGGCCTCAGGAAAATGTCGCGTTTTCATTACAGGAAACGGCATTTGCAATGCTGTCAGAAGTTACTGAAAGGGCTCTTGCGCTTCTGCATAAGGGGGAGTTGCTAGTTGTGGGTGGCGTTGCAGCTAACAGCAGGCTGCATCAGATGCTGGAACTGGTGTGTAGCAGGCACGGATGCAAATTGAAGAGCGTTCCTATAGAATATGCTGGCGATTGTGGAGCTCAGATAGCTTGGACGGGTTTGCTGTACTTTAAAAATGGCTTTATAGTTAAACCAGAAAGAGCTTTTGTAAGCCAATCTTGGAGAATAGACGAAGTGGATGTTCCTTGGAGAAGCTAGTGGCAAGAGGGGCAGAAGCTGACATTTACTTTGGCAAATGGGGTCCACTTGATGCCATTTACAAGGTGCGCACTGCCAAACAATACATGATAGATGAGTTGGATAAAAAAATCAGGAGGCAAAGGACGGTTAGAGAAGCAAAAATGCTTCGAATTGCAAGAAGTGCAGTTAACACGCCTCATGTTCTTTATGTATCTCAGAATAAATATACCATTGTTATGGAATACATAAATGGAAAAAGAATGCTGGACATGATAGATGAGGAACCGTCCAGAGGCAGGGTGATTGGGGAAATTTTAGGAAGGCTGCATGCGCAGGGCATAATACATGGAGACCCAAACACAGCGAATTTTATATTTGATCCTAGAGCAAATAAATGGTATCTGGTTGATTTTGGGCTTTCATATATAAGTTCTAGAAAAGAGGATATGGCAGTTGACCTTCATCTTGTGAAAGAGGTAATGTACGTTCAGCACCCGACAGGCTTCAGGGAAATCATGAATGCCTTTTATGGAGGTTATACTAGCATCTCTGCAAAAAATGAAGAAATAATAAAAAAGATAGATGAAATAGAAAAGAGGGGAAGGTATGCAAGAAATAGGTCATTTTTATTTTAAGCGTTAACATATGAGAGCATCTTGGCTAGAAAAATCTGGTGCGTGAGTAAAATGTGTGCCAGGCGAAACTTCAAGTGCTTGATAAAGCGCATTAACGAATAATATAAACGAGATTCTTTTAAAGACCAGTTATATATGTATAAGCCATGGTTGACCTTTTGGAGTTTGAGGGAAAGCAAATATTCAAAAAGTATGGAGTGCCTGTCTCAGATTTTAAGGTTATCAGAAAAGAAAGCGAAATTCCAGATTTTTCTGATAAGATGGTGATAAAGGCGCAGGTTCCAGTAGGTGGAAGAGGCAAACGGGGTGGCGTTGTGCCTGTTAACTCAAGGCAGGAAGCAATTGATGCCATGAATAGAATCAAGAATATAGACTTTGATGGGCACAAGGCGGATACGTTCATACTTGAAAAGGCCTACAGCGCAACAAGGGAACTCTATATTAGCATTACTCTGGACAGAAGCAAGGAACTCCCTGTAATTCTTGCGTCTGCAGAGGGAGGAGTAGATATAAATTCAGTGCCATCTGAGAAAATATACAGGCATTCAATTGTGCCATATGTAGGTGTGCCTGAATATGTTAAAAGGGAGCTAGCTGAGTTTTTAGGATTAAAGGATAAGCAAATTTATGACATTGTTGACTCATTATACTCCATTTATGATCAAATGGATGCAAGCCTGGTAGAAATAAATCCGCTTGCTGTCACAAGTGATGGCCTTCTTGCGCTTGATTCAAAAATAACAATTGAAGATGACGCGCTTTTCAGGCACCGTGATATTGAACCGCGCTTCTATGGCCTAGACCCTGTTGAAATTGAAGCTAAAAAAAAGGGATTATCGTTTGTAAGGCTTGAAGGAGATATAGGAATCATAGCAAATGGCGCAGGCCTAAATATGGCTACAATTGATATGATAAGTCTCAGAGGAGGCAAGCCAGCAAATTTTTTTGATCTTGGAGGAACAGATGATCCGGAAAAGGTCATAGAAGCGTTGAGGCTTGAATCTAAAATTGTGAGCAAGGTGCTTTTTATAAATATATTTGGTGGCGTTACAAAAGGTGACACTGTGGCAACTGGAATCGTGCAGGCGGTAAAGGAGTTAAAGCCTAAATTTAAAATAGTGGCGCGCATTCGTGGCGCAAATGAGGAACAGGGAAGGCTCATTCTTCAGGAAAATGGGATAGAATCAATCTTGGATCTGGATCAGGCCATTGACAGGGTTGTAAAGCTAACGGGTGAATGAACATGGCAATAATAGTCGATGAAAAAGGTCTTCCAGTAATTGTTCAGGGGATAACTGGTCATCAGGGCAGCTTCCACGCTCAGCAAATGAAAATATTTGGAACAAACATAGTGGGTGGCGTTACGCCGGGAAAGGGTGGCACTCAATCTGCTGGTGTGCCCGTGTTTGATTCGGTAAAGGATGCGGTAGAAAACACTGGAGCTAGGGCTTCCGTTGTATTTGTGCCAGCGCCATATGCGCCTGATGCTGTAATTGAGGCAATAGATGCAGGGATAAAGCTAATTGTAATTATAACAGAGCACATACCATTTCATGATATGGTTAAAATGAAATTATACGCTCAATTAAGAGGCTGCAGGCTTATAGGTCCAAATGGGCCTGGCATTGCCTCAGTAGCTGTGGCAAAGCTTGGCATAATGCCAAATTCAATTTTTAAAAAGGGCAATGTTGGAATTGTTTCGAGAAGCGGAACATTAACATATGAAATAGTCAACACAATTAGCGAAGCCGGGTTTGGCGAGACAACAGTTATAGGAATTGGGGGAGACCAGGTAGTTGGCACAAAAATGCAGGAAGTGGTGCAGCTTTTTGAAAGTGATCAGGAAACAAAGGCCATAGTTATGGTTGGTGAAATAGGGGGGACAGCAGAGGAAGAAACAGCAGAAATAATAAAAAACAGCGTAACTAAGCCTGTAGTTGGATTTATAGCTGGAAGATACGCTCCTCCTGGGAAAAGGATGGGGCATGCCGGGGCAATAATAACTGGAAATAAAGGCACTGCTGCAAGCAAGATAGCGGCATTAAATGACGCCGGAATTAAAGTTGCAAGCACTCCAAGCGAAATACCGAAAATCCTTAAACAGCTTATGCACTGATGGTGTGACAAACATATTAAAATAACGGTCAACTCAGGCAACCATTACCGTCAATGTATATATCCCTCACATTAATAGGGGGTCAGGGATGGGTTAGCTGCGAGCCCCAGCTGCTGGTGTGAATCCGCGCAGAACGGTCTGCCTTTGAGGTGCAGCAGCTCACGTCAATATGGATTAAAATCATTTTTAAGAAAGATATCAGAAGCAAACTTATTTAAAGAACAAAATGATAATTATATTTTGAAGATGACATTTAGAATAGCCCTTATTGGAAAAACAAATGCTGGAAAGACAACCATATTTGATACTGCTACTGGAATAAATGCGCCAATAGGAAATTATTCGTTTACTACAAAGGAACCAATAGTTGGGATAACTTATGTAACTTCTCCATGCGTGCATAAAGAATTTGGAGTTAATGATAATCCGATAAACTCAAAGTGCATAGCTGGCTGGAGATACATACCTATAGAGCTTATGGATATGCCAGGCCTTATAAAGGGCGCAAGCGGTGGCCGGGGCCTTGGCACCAAATTTCTTGCTGTGGCAGCAACATCTGATGCATTTTTACATGTAGTTGATGCTTCTGGCAGCATAGATGAAGAAGGTAAGATAGCAGAGCCAGGGTCTGGAAATCCTTTGCTTGATTATGAAGAAATTGAAGGAGAAATAATTCAGTGGTATAAAGGTATTTTAGAGAATAATATGGAAAAAATCATTAAAAAAATTGATGAAAGCAAAACGGAAATGGGGGCATTTAATGCAATATATGAAGTGCTTGCAGGGATAAAGGTTACTAAGGATCATATAATGCAGGCCCTTAACGAAATTGGGAAGTCGCCTTTTGATATAAAAAGCATGAATGATCAGGAAATGTGGTCCCTAGCTTCAAAAATAAGGGAGATTTCAAAACCAACACTTGTAATGGCTAATAAAATGGATGTTGTTACTTCTGAAAAGGGATTTAGGGATCTAAAGGAAACGCTTAAGGATAAAATCGTAGTTCCTGTAAGTGGAAATTATGAGCTTATACTTAAAAAAGGAGTGGAAAGGAAGGCCCTCGAATACAATGCAGCTGAGGAAAATTACATAGTAAAAGACGCAGGCCTATTAAGACCTGAAGAAAAGAAGGCACTGGATTTTGTAAATAAGTTTTCCATGAAAGAAATAATGAGAACTGGCATACAGTTTGCCATTAATGTAGCAACATTTAAACTGCTAAGAATGAACGTCGTATACCCAGTTGCTGATATAAATAAACTGTCAGATAAAAAGGGGCATGTATTGCCTGATGCGATGCTAGTTCCAGATGGAACTACTGTGAAAGACCTAGCCGCCCAGATCCACACTGATTTGGCAAAAGGGCTTCTATATGCTGTAGATGCTAGGACAGGCTTAAGATTGCCTCCCACTTATAAAGTGAAAGATAGGGATGTAATAAACATAGTTTCTGCCATGAGAAAGCAATAAACAATTTTTATTGTTCTTGGTTAACTTTAAGCGGAACAAAAATGCACCCTCCATATTTTTCCATTTTTCCATATTTTGATATTTTAACTAATTCTTGGTAGTAGCGTGATCCTATTGGCGCAACTAAGTAGCCATCATCAGAGAGCTGATCTAATAAAATTTTAGGAACTATATTGGTAGAAGCCATTATGACAATTCTGTCATATTGAATATTCTTTGAAAAAAACGGGTAACCAACGGTGCCATCCCCAAAAATGGGCAGGACGTTTGTGAACATTTTGAGGTTCTTTTTTCCAAACATGAACAATTTATAATTATATTCCACAGTTACCACCCCTCCAACACCCGTAAGCCTGGAAATTAAAGCCGCGCTATACCCGCTTCCTGTACCGATTTCGAGAACAAAATGCCATTTTTTTAATTCAGTTGCTTCCAATATTATAGCAAGCATGCTTGGGGCAGAAATAGTTTGGCCAGTATCGCCCAATGGAATTGGTTCATCAACATAGGCAAACCTTTCAAATCCAGGGAAAACAAATTTGCCCCTATCCACACTCATAAATGCATTCCTTACCGCATCGGTTTTTATAAAACCCAACCTGACTAGCTGGTTGACCATATATTCATTTTCAGCCAAACCATTCATCAAGCGCACCACTTGCGGGCCTTTTTTTAAGGCGGCCAATAGCATTTTTAACTCTTTCTTCAGAAAAATTCTTTTCCTTACACAGGAAGTTCATTATCCCTTCTTCATCTGGGTTTTTCCATTCTAGGTTATCTACTTCAATGACATTGGGCCTTAAAAAGATGTCTCTTACCTGCTTTACTAAATCTTCTGGAATAGCGGAACTTACATCTTTTATTTTTTCCAGATTTCCATTTTGCCTTATAAGCTTGAGGGCGGTCTTTGGTCCTATGCCCTTAATTCCTTCATTGAAATCAGTTCCAACAATTATTGCCAAATCTACCAGTTGTTCTCTGGTTATTTCCAGTTTGCTTAACATTTCGTCAATCTGTATAATTTCTGGAGATATGTTAATATAGATGTTCTTTCCTGGCAGCTTTCTTTTTCCTGATACAGTTATATTTCTTAGCAGTCTAGGTGAGCCAAATAATAGGGAATCATAATCCTGTGAAACAGAACCCCAAGTACGCCCTTTTAGCGTTAAATATGCAGCTTCAGCCTCGCCCTCACCTGGAGCTTGTACCCATGGAATCCCCATGAGTTCAAGCAGTTTCTTTGCATCATTAACCATATATGATTTTAGAGTAGCTGCCTGCACTGAGTAACGCCTCATAAGCTCTTGATCACTATGGGCCTTTGCTTCCTCATACATTTTCATTGCATTGTTCCTAACCGCCATTCTGGTGCTTATTTCTCGGGCTTTTAGCTCAGGAGGTTTGCCATCAAATACATACACCGGTTTGATTCCCTTTTCAAGGAAGTTAACAGTTCGATAAAAAAGTCCGCTAAGGTGACTTGTAATAAGTCCATTTGAATCAGTTAACGGCGATCCGTCCTCACCTCTGATAATGGTTATGAACTGGTAAAGGGCATTATAACCATCAATGGCAAGCTTTTTATTGTTTAGGGCATCTAGCGTAATGTCCTTTTTTATATCACCTAATATGGGCGAAAGGTCTATGCCCAATTTAGTAAAATGTTTTCAGAACTGGCTTTTAACCTTTTGTAGAGGAATTTTCTTACGGTTTATCGTTAGATATTGGCTTGATTATCTGTTTTAAACTCAAATATTCATTAAAGCGCTGAAGGTTATCTCTGAATCAGCTATTTCATCAGCGCGCAAGATTTTTTCGCATAGATTTTCTTATTAAAGAGTTAGGGGTTTGGAATCAGTGCTAAAACTCCTATTGCCCTGGCATGGAGATACCTACCCCGAAACAAAAAAATAATAAAATGTTGAATACTATACAATGAACAGTACCTAGAACAGCATCTTATCTGACATGCTCTCCATGATTGGAGGTTACGCGCTGCGTGACAGCCATTTGGCGAATATACTCGGCCCTGTCCTACCCGAGATATGCCGTGCCATTTG
>JABEBW010004814.1_pt1 | contig 20756 bp, 17 predicted proteins | sample 7245961 | NCBI WGS metagenome assembly JABEBW01 (sample SAMN14506364, study PRJNA622280) | hot springs metagenome | biome: hot spring [ENVO:00000051]|acidic hot spring [ENVO:00002120]; feature: spring [ENVO:00000027]|sediment [ENVO:00002007]; material: sediment environment [ENVO:01001048]...
AACTCCACAACCTGCTAAAAAGCTAATTATATGGCAGGAGTTAACTTCCAGCGTGATAATTGGAAAGGGAACCTGGCTGGATAAGGTTGCCAGCCACATTTTGGATAGGGAAAAGAGCATAGGCAGAAAGACTGACCTGATAAGCGTTGAAAGTGGCCTTGGCGCTTCTGGAATACCTCACCTTGGGAGCTTTTCTGATGTCGCAAGGGCTTATGGCATAAAGATGGCGCTTGAAAATCAGGGCGTTAAAAGCAGGCTAATTGCGTTTGCTGATGATATGGACGGCCTCAGGAAGGTCCCCACTGGCTTTCCATCCTGGCTTGAGGATCACCTTGCAGAGCCAGTTTCAAGGATACCTGACCCCTTTGGATGCCACGGCAGCTATGGGGAGCACATGGGATCCCTGCTTGTTGATTCAATAGAAAAGGCTGGCCTGGAATATACGTACATGCGCGGGTCAGTGGCGTACAAGAAGGGGCTTTTGCTTGAACAGGAAAGGGTTGTGCTGGCTCATTCACAGCAGATAGGTGAGAAGCTTAAGGAAACGCTTGGGCAGGAAAAATTTACAAGCGCACTTCCGTTTTTCGCCATTTGCCCCAATTGTGGCAGAATCTACACAACTGAAGCGCTTTCATATGATCCAAATGCTGATTCAGTTCACTTTAAGTGCACGGGCACAACCATAAGGGGCAAGGTGATAAAGGGGTGCGGATATGAAGGTGATGTCAAGCTGAAGGACGGTGAAGGGAAGCTGAGCTGGAAGGTTGAGCTTGCATCCAGGTGGTCTGCGCTTGATATCAGGTTTGAAGCATATGGCAAGGATATAGCGGATTCTGTAAGGTTCAATGACTGGGTTTCAGATGCAATACTGGGCTATCCTCACCCCTACCATGTAAAGTATGAAATGTTCCTTGACAGCGGCGGCAAAAAGCTATCGAAATCCTACGGCAACGTTGTAACGCCGCAGCTATGGCTCAGATACGGTTCAAAACAGAGCCTCATGCTGCTCATGTACAAGAGGATCAAGGGCGCAAGGGTTGTTTCCATAGATGATGTGCCAAAATATATGGATGAATATGATCGATTGGAGGATGCGTACTTTAATGGCGGGGAACCAAAGCTGCGAGGCCTTTATGAATATGTAAATTTGCTTAAAGTTCCACCAAAGCCTTCACTTCACGTTCCGTACAGGCTGCTTGTTGAAATAGCTTCAATTTCCCCCAGGGAAAATTACAGGGAATTTATAAAGAAGAGGCTCATCGCGTACGGTTACAACGAATTCAGCGACTACCTAGAACAGAAAATCGAACTTGCATACAACATGGCAATGGATAACGTAAAGCTATCAAGGAGCAAAATAGAACTTACTGAAAATGAGAGGAAAGCCGTAATGGAGCTAATAGGGCAGCTGGAAACTAAGAAAAGCGCAGAGGATATACAGAGTGCCATTTATCAGGCTGCAAGGGACAACGGAATCAAGCCGTCAGAATTTTTCAAGTTACTTTACAGGGCAATATTGGGCACAGACAGGGGGCCCAGGCTGGGTGGCTACATGGCCGACGTTGGCACAGACAGGGTAATTACCATATTAAATGAGCAGTTAAATTAAAGGTGGCTTGGTTGGGCCGTGAACCTCATGAGGCTTATAGGGCTTTTCAAGCAATTCCACGTCATGCTTATCAAGCTTTATGTCAAGGGCTTCAACGGCATCATCAATGTATTCTGGCTTTGTTGCCCCAAGAAGAACTGAAGTTATCCACGGTTTGTTGAACAGCCAGGCCAGGGCAATTTGTGATGGCTTTGCGCCCTTCTGCTTCGCTACCTCTTCAAGCGCTTCAAGAACATCGAAGTCCTCTGGTTTAAAGTACCCGCCCGGGAAGTACTTGTCGGTTCTGTACCTTACAGTATCTGGCACTTCATTTCTTTTGTATTTTCCGGTGAGGAATCCACGTGCCAGCGGGCTGTAGGGGGCAATTGCTATGCCAAGTTCCCTGCACAGTGGAATGCCTTCCCTTTCTTCTTCCCTGTAAGCCAGATTGTACCTAGGAGAATAGTACGTTATCCTTTCTAACCCTTCATAAAACGCCATATCATAAAGCCTCTGAATCTGATATGAATAAAGGGATGTGGCTCCAAAGTACCTCACTTTTCCCTCGCTTATAAAATCCGTTATAGTGGTGAGAACTTCCCTTAAATCCGTGTTATAGTCCCATCTATGCAGCTGATAGATGTCCACATAATCAGTTTTCAATCTTTTAAGGGATCCATTAAGCTGAGAGTAAAGCCTCTTCCTTGAAAGGCCAGTGCTGTTTATTTCGCTCCCAAATTCAAGCCCTACCTTTGTGGCAATTATGAGCTCTTCCCTGTTGCCTGATACTGCCTCCCCTATGATCCTCTCTGATTCGCCCTCAGAATAAACGTCAGCGGTGTCGATAAAATTAATGCCCTTATCTATTGCCTTTGCTATAATTTTTTTTGAAATTTCCCTGGACGCCATCCAGGGCTCAGTTCCAAATGACATGCCCCCAAGCGCTATCCTTGAAACCTTTACATTGGTTTTTCCCAGAATCGAATACTGCATGAGTTAAGATCGCTCTGCAACATTATATATGCGTTATTTGAATATTTTCAGATTGCTTAAGTTGCAATAATTTTAAATGAAAAATATTATAAACAAACTGTTGCTGACCTATTGCAGATGAACAGAATCAGAAAATTGACTTATGAGCTGATAAATAAATATCAGGATAAATTTACCGTTGATTTTCAGTCCAATAAGGAATTTATAGACCAGATTGCAGAATCAGAATCCAAATATGTCAGAAACAAAATAGCAGGGTACATAACCAGGGTGATCAGGAAGGAGAAAATGCCATCTGAGGTGGCTTCTGGTGAGCAGCAGTAAGGAGCTGCTGACATATAAACTGGAACTGATTAGGATAAATGAAGTAAAGCCCCACGAGGAAGTTAAGGCCAATAACCTTTCGGAAATAATGAATTCAATAAGGCAAATTGGGCTGCAGATTGATCCGGTAATCGTGGATGAGACAACAAATGTTGCCCTTGATGGCATGCACAGGATCAAGGCCATCCAGGAGCTGCAGTTAAAGCGCATAATGGTTGCCAAGGTCAATTACTCAGATCAGAGGATAGGGCTTGAAAGGTGGCTCAGGGGCATCAGGGCGCCTTCATATTCTAAAATTGAAGAGCTCAAGGTGGCTCTAAAACTTATCAGGGTTGAAAGCCCACAGGCGGCAATGAATATGGTTGATTCTGGTGAGTCGCCGGTTGCGCTTATAACTGAAAGGATGGGGCTTGTTTCTTCAGCGAAGCTTAGGGGCATGGACAGGTTTTTGCTCATAAGGGAATTTGATAGGAGGGTAACTGACAGTGAAACGTTAAATGACTTTGAAATGCAGAGCAAAATAAAAAGCGGTTACGCGGTTATGTATGTGCCCAGGCCAACAAAGGAGGAGGTAGTTGAATCAGGGCTGACAGGCAGGCTTTTCCCGCCGAAGTCAACCAGGCACTCTATTTATATGAGGCCTGTAAACGTCAGGTGCCCCATAGAGCTGTTAAATGGCAGAATGAGCGACTCTGAAGCTACAAGCATATTTCAGGAACTGCTGAACAGGATGCAGAAGAAGGTGCTTCCTGCAGGCTCAACCTATGCTGGCAGAATTTACAGCGAGCCAATTATTCTTTATAATCCATGAGCCTAATTTTTAGCAAAGCGCGTAGCATCATAAATATGAATAGATATCAGCTAAAATTTTATCATAGGGAATCAGAATTTTATGCATCATAGCAGATATTTAATTCTTATAATGAAGTTATGGGCTTTGGGGAAGCTGCAAAGCTTCAAGCCGGACTTCCGAAAAAACAAAAAATTATTAAAGCGCTATTCAATAAACAGTGCCACGTACAGTGAGCACCTGTGGTTATCAGATCAACTTCCTCCACGTGGGGCTCAGCCGTGGGTTATCCAGCCTGGCCGTTGAAACAGGATGGCGAGGATATCAAGCAATACATTGCGAAACCCCTTATCTGTGGTTCTATAAAACTTTTAAGCAACTTGAAAAATGTAGATGGAGGTGAGGGTTTTAAATTGGGGCTATATTAAGAGCAGTTGATCTGTCATATGTATTCCCCAGCGGCAAGGAGGTCTTCACTGGCATAAACCTGAGCACAGGAGAGAACGAATTTGTATCCATCGTGGGGCCCTCGGGCATAGGAAAGAGCACACTCCTGAGAACGCTGGGTTACCTGATTCCCCCGACAACTGGCAAGGTATTTCTTATGGACCAGGAAGTGAAAAAGCCATCATCAAAAATATCCCTCATCCACCAGTCAATTGCTACATTTCCATGGATGACTGCAATTGATAACGTAAAGCTTGCCCTCATTGGCAAGGGCATTTCACAGGATGAAATGAACTCCATTGCAAGAAGGACGCTGGAAACTGTTGGCCTGAAAGGAGCTGAGAACCTTTATCCAAAGGAAATGAGCGGCGGCATGAGGCAGAGGGTTGCAATCGCAAGGGCTCTTGCAGGGTCACCAGAAGTGCTGCTGATGGATGAGCCTTTTGTTCATCTGGACGAGCTTACGGCTGAAGGCCTCAGGCAGGAAATATATGATATACTTTTTAACCCTGCAACCACTCTTAAATCTGTTGTGCTGGTTTCGCATAACCTGGATGAAGTGCTAGAGCTTTCTGACAGGGTGCTAATTATGAACGGCTCACCTGCAAAGATAGTTGATGAATTGACAATAGAAATGCCCAGGCCCAGGAGCTCAAGGGATTCAAGGTTCAGCGCTTATCTGGACAAAATATATTCTTCCTTGACCCCAGTCAGGTGAATTCAGTGAGCGTACTGCTTACCATCCAGCTGGCAGCCGGCGCAACAATGCTGAGGGTTCTGCTGATAATACTGGCATCGATACTTTCAGGCTGGCTGCTCGCCTACGCTTCAATAAAGAGCTCCATTTTTGAAAACATATATATTCCCGTAATAAGCTCGCTTGAGTCAGTCCCGGTCATAACCTTCTTTCCAGTGGTGCTCGTTATCTTTGTAACCAGGATCGGTGGTCCACTTGGCACTGAGCTGGCAAGCGATTTCCTGGTTTTAACGGCAGTTGTGTGGAACATATGGATAGCCCAGTACCAGGCATTCAAGACAGTCCCAAAGGAGCTATATGAAGTAACGATAAACCATGAGCTTGGCTTTTTTAGCAAGATGAGGCATCTTTATGTGCCATTTTCAATGCCGAAAATTGCGGCAAACCTTTTTCCAAGCTTTGCTGACGCATTGTTTTACATCACTGTGAGTGAAGTGTTCAGCATAGGGACAAAAACGTATGCCGTATTCGGCATAGGGAGTCTGATTCCAAAGCTTGTTGCGTCAGGAAATATGAATTATGTGTGGATTGCAATGCTGACCCTTGCTGCATGGGTTGCAATTTTTACATATATATTCAGGCGCATAGCAAGATATTCAGTTGCGAAATACGGGCTTGATACAGCCGCTCCAATAAGGAGGAGAGGCAGGGTGAATATAATGTACACCTATCAGGCATGGAACGCCCTGACAGGCCCAATGAAAAGGCTATCAAAGCACTTTACGAGCACAATAAAAGTTTTACCAACCAGGGGCAGCTTTGGGAGGACGTGGGGTGCACTCAATTCATTAAAAAAGTACATAATCATTGGGGCGTTGCTGGTGATAGCTGCAGCGCTGTTTGCTGAAATCGCCATATACGTGGTATCCGTTCCACTAAGCTACTGGGGCTATCTGGTTTCCTTAACGCCTGCAATTATCTATAACATGGCAATTGATTACATAAGGGTTGCAATCATTGCGCTCATCTCACTTGTTATAGCCATATTTGTGGGGTACTACCTTGCCGTCCACCACAGGGCTGCAACCGTTGCCTTTCCAGCAATACAGGTGATATCAGCCTTTCCGGCTCCGGTGTACTTTCCCCTGGTCTTTGCTGCGACCTTCGGTTACATGTACGCAGTGTTCCCTCTCAGTTCAGAAATATATGTCCTTTTTCTTGGCTTTATAAGCACGTTTTACTATGTATTTTACAGCTTCTGGATGGGGGTGCAGACTATCCCTTCCGAGTTCTGGGAAATAATGGAAAACCATGAGCTTGGGTTCTTCACCAGAATGAGGCGAATCATTCTTCCTGCAACATTTCCTTACCTGATCGCTGGCCTAAGCAGCACAATTGACAGCGCCTGGGGGGGCCTGATGATTGGGGAATACTGGCCTGACATAGTCAATGGGAAAACCCTTGAAGTTCATGCAGGATTGATGAAAATGCTTGATATTTTTACATATCAGGGCAGGATAGGTCCTGCCGCATGGTCGTCACTGCTCTTTGCGATAGTTGTTACAGTTTTCAGCCTGCTCTTCACCAAAAAAATGATGACCATTGCAAGGGAGAAATACGTGATAGAGGAAGGCGTATATGCTGCTTAGATATATCTAAAAATAGCAAAACCATTAAAAACAGCTATGCTAAAACCCCCTGCATGATAAAAAAGGCACTCTTTGCTGCGCTGCTTGTATTTTCCCTTTTAATTTCAGTTCCAGCTTATGCCCAATCTCAGGGCTTAACTGTTAGTGGCGTTAGCTTTGGCCCTTCTTCATCCCCGATAGAGGTTGAAGCCGGATCATATAACATTCCCCTCTTTGTTTATTTGACAAATATGGGGCAATTTCCTGCCCTAAATGTAAGCGTCAAGGCAACAAGCACAAGCCAGTTCACAGTGATAAGTGAGCCTCAAAACATAACCGTGCTGCCCTCTGGCGCAACTGAGCCTTCCATTGCCTACATTAACGTTAGCAACAGGGCAGTCAGCGGCCTGTACATGATGCCAATACTGGTCAGGTACATGCAGTATAATGGCACTGCATATGTTGCAAAGAACTTCACTTACACTGCGATGTTGCCGATTTCAACTTTTTCAGACCTGCAGGTTTATTCGGCTTACTGGGGAAGCGGTGAAACACTGGCTTATCCAGGGGCAGTGGATATGCCGCTCACTCTTGTTGTAAGAAATTCAGGGTCAAACACTGCATATAACGCGACAATTTTGGTAAAAGTTGCGCAACCATTTACATCTGAATCTGGAAATTCAACAATAACTCAGTTCATAGGTCCACTGCCTGCAGGAGCAAGCGTTCCCATTGAAGTTTATTTAAATGTAAATGGCAGCGCTACCCTGGGATACTATCCCATAAATGTTACCCTGAACTGGAACAACGGAATAAAGCAGGTTCAAAAAGTCTTTGTTCCGGTATTTGGCTCGTCCCAGGTGGAAGTTCAGGGATACAGCCTGAATCCTCCACAGATATTTCCGGGAACCCAGGACGCTGAAATGTTCATTTCCATAGTCAACTCTGGCAACGTAACTGCAAGCAACGTAAATGTAAATGTTACAACAAGATCGCCAATTAGCATAATATCTCCATCTACAACCACCATAGGATTGCTCCCGCCCGGCACGCCGGTTCAGCTAACTTACCTGGTAAGCGTCAATGACAGCTCCTCTTCTCCCATGAGTGTTCCACTGTATGTGCACATAACATATGGAGGGAAAAGCCAGGAAACCACCCTGAGCCTGCCCATTTCAAGCAGGGCGTCGTTTAGTGTCAGCCCAGCCTCAATAGCAGTTACACAGGGCGATTCTGATTATAATGTGTACTATACATTCCACAATTACGGCAATGTAACTGCAAAGGACGTTCAGGCACAATTGATACTGCCAAACGCAATCAGCGGCAACACGTTTGATTATCTGGGCGACATACCACCTGGCTCAAACGCCACAGCCACCTTTTCACTTGATGTGGGCTCAAACGCGCCAACGGGCACTTACAGGGCAACTGTTGAAGTTACATGGCAGCAGTCAAACGCCCCCGGTCAGGAACTTGTATCAAGGATCCCAATTACTTACACAGTAAAGGAGTCATTTGTAAATCAGATGTTTGGGTATCTGTTTACTCCACCAGCAGTTTACCTGACGATCCTGCTCATTGTTGTGGTTATAGTTGCAGTGATAGCGGTGCTGGCGGTGAGCAGAAGACGAGCATCTCCATAGAGGCAGATGGCCTTTCAAAGAGATTTGCAAACCTTTTAGCGGTTGATAATGTATCGTTTAAAGTGAAGAAGGGCGAAATTTTTGGCCTGGTTGGGCCCAATGGGGCAGGCAAAAGCACCCTCCTGAGAATGCTTTGCACTGTTTTGAGGCCAACTTCTGGAAGGGGATTTATAGAGGGCCATGACATTGTAAGGGAAGCGAATGAAGTGAGAAAGGTCATAGGGGTAGTCCAGGAAAAGCTCATACTTTATGCCGCGCTGACTCCAGTTGAAAACCTTGAATTCTTTGGAAACCTTTACAACATGGACGGAAAGGTCCTGAAGGAAAGGATAATGGAGCTGCTGGATGAAGTTAAACTGCTAACCGTTAAGGACAGGCCAGTTGGCACATTTTCAACTGGAATGAGACAGAGGTTAAATATAGCTCGTGCCCTGCTTCATGATCCCCAGGTTGTAATACTTGACGAGCCAACCAACGGCCTTGATCCTCAGAGCGTGAGGTGGGTGAGGGATTTTATAGTGAAATTGAAGGAGCGCGGGCTAACCGTGGTGCTCACGACCCATGATATGTATGAGATAGATGAACTGGCAGAGGAAGTTGCAATAATGGACAGAGGGCAGATACTTGAAATTGGAAGCAAAGATGATCTAAAGGCGAAGCATGGCGTTTCCAGGATTGAGGATGTCTTCCTTGCGCTTACAGGCAGGGAACTCAGGGATGAATTGAGCGGAAGGCTAAAGAGAAGGGGATGGTAATGAAGAAGGGTTCACTTTATCACCTTTATATTGTTATGAAAAAGGATCTCACCGAATTTTACAGGGTTAGAGCCAGGCTCATAACCATGATATTGCTCCCAATATTCCTGATGCTGCTCTTTGGATACATGTTTCCAAGCAGCGGCTCAATAACTCACATACCAATAGCCATAGTTAGCCAGGACCAGTCCGCTGCCGCGATCGGAATCATAAATAGCTTTACTTATATGGCTCAATCCAGCAGCACATTCAATGTTATAACATATTCGTCGCTTGCCCAGGCGCAGCAAGCTCTGTTGCAGGGGAAGATCTATGCCATAGTTATATTTAGGCCAGGCTTTGGGGAAGAGCTCAGGAGCGGCGCAGCAGCTGTTCAGGTGATAGTGGATCAGATGAACCCAACGCTTGACCAGATAGTAACTCAGGGAATTCAGTCAATATTTAATCAGCTCAACGTTCAGCTCACCATCAGCCAGGGATTCCCTGCTGCAGCAGGCACAATTTCTCTGAACTTTGAAGGGCTAATTCCTGGAGCTCCAAGCAGCTTTGAGTTCCTTGCGCCAGGTTTCATTGCAATAAGCATGGTGATGGGCGGACTTGCAGGCCTCGCAATGACATTTTCAAGGGAAAGGGAGCTTGGAACTCTGGATGGGATAATGATGACGCCAATATCCAGATTTTCCATAGTGATGGGAAAGGCAATGGCGCAGGCAGTCAGGGGGATAATAAGCGGAATATTGATAGTAATACTTGCAATAATTCTGTTTGGGGTAAAAATTTACGGAAACATACTGCTCATGTCCCTCATCATATTTCTTGGTATTTTATCATTTACTGGCCTTGGGCTAATAGCCACCAGCTTCGTTAGCGATCAGGAGTCAGCTCAAATGATAATGCTCATGATAGAGATGCCAATGATATTCATTTCCGGAGTATTTTATCCCATTTTACAGCTCCCATGGTGGCTCAGGGACATAGCATACATGCTCCCGCTTTCATATACAGTGTCAGCATTCAGGTCAGTTATGGTGCTCAATGCTCCACTTTCAGCGGTGTGGCCAGACGTGCTTGCGCTTATAATATACTCCATAGTTACCTTCGCAATAGCAATCCCACTGTTCCAGAGAATGGTTACAAAGTAAATTGAACATCAGCTCATGCGCACAATTTTTTAATTAAGTCAAGCGCCTTATCAAGGTCATTCATAAGCACCACTATTCCGCCTTCAAGCCCTGTTGATGGCCTTTCAATGTAAGCATCTGCTATGGTCCCCGTTTCCCTTATCATCCTCAAGGGAGGGCAATAGCTATCTTCCACATTGACTTCCTTTACAGTCAGCCCTTCTCTTCTTAAAATTTCAACTGCTTTATCCCAAAGCCTGATGTTGAAAGCCACTTTGTATCCTGCGCCAAGCCTTTTAAGTTCCAAAAGTATGTAGCCAGTGTGCTTGGAGGCTCCGTATGCCGGGCTTCCAAACCTCGCGCCACTCAGCCCATTTACTATCCTGCCATCAATTCCTATTACATCATTTATATCTGATGCATGATCTGCATAAGCTATATTTATCCCGACTTCAGGCACCAGCGCCCTTAGGTCAATGTGCGATAGCTGTTTAATAAAGAGGGAAAACCTGTTCAACCTCCTGTCAAACGTGCTGGCTGGCCTTCCGTATATTTCCCAGGTGGGGCTTTCTTTTAATATGCGAAGCGGCTCGCTTCCACCAAGCTCCCCTATGATTTCGCATTTGTGCCCAAGCTCTGCCAATTTCCTGCAAGCCTCCTGCGCATCATCAGTTACGGCAAGGACCGTTCCGTAGGATGGCTCTGAAAGCTCAGCAGGGGGCATTTTGCTTGAAAGCTTGATATTGAGCCCATATTTTTCCTGCAATTCCTCCAGCGCGCCTCCAATCCCTCCCTCCGATACATCGTGAGCCAGCTTGATTTCCTTCAGCTTAAGCATATCCTTTAGAATCGGAACCGGCGTAAGCTTCCTCCATTCAACTTCAATTTCTGATAGCCCCACCAGCCATTTGAGCCAGCGCGCCTCCAGCATTGGTTCCCCTGCCAGGATGATGGAATCCTTGCTGGATGGCTTTATTTGAGGCCTGGCTACCCTTCCAAATGCGGTTACAGTTATCAATGGAAGCTGAACGCCCTCATAGCATCCCGTGTGCCCGCCAATCACCTTCACGCCAAACTGCTCAGCCTCCTTAACAAGGCCCCTGTAAAGTTCCAATGCACCATTGCAGTTCTGCGGCGGAAGCGTTATTGTATCGATTATAAATTCAGGTACTGCAAAGGATGCCAGAACGTTACCAGCAGCATATGAAATGGCAAAAAATGGCAGCGTTTGATCGGGCAGCCCAATGGCCGGCGCTGTGCTTACTGCACTGTTTTTCCAAAGTTTAGAGGCGTCCAGGCCATCACTGATCCTTACCTTTCCAGCGCTCATGATCCTGAAAAGTTATACTTTTTTTTAAAGGTTTAGATGCTTTTGATATGCTGCAATATTGCACTTTGTATATTCCCGTTATGCGCTCTCTGACATGCTCTCCACGCTGTAAGCGTTGGAGGTTCCCACTTTTGCTTGGCTTTACTCTTCACCGGTTTGAACGGTTTTGCTAAAACACATTACCAAGTTTTGGCGTCTATCCAGTCCATAGAGTTGCGCCTTTAATTCTTCCCTTTTTTGGACTGCCGGAAGGAGGCGCTCTCAATTCAGGGCGAAGCCCTTTCAGAGCAATCAACTAGGGAGGATTTTCATGAAACAACTTTGCAAGTAAGCAGCATCTGTGCACAAAATCATGCCTTAAAGGAAGCATTCAGCGCTTTATCGCGGTGGCTTTTGTGCTCAAATCTTTTGCAAAATCCCCACAGCAGTTTCTGCTGCATGATAGGCATTTTTAGAACCACCGGAATAAATAAAAGCGTCAATCAATTTGCAACCGGAAAGAGCAAATGGCATCAGCTTTGGCAAATCAGCAAACTGGCTAAGACTTATATTTTCAGCTATCAGAGGGTGTCCATGAGCTCTAGGCCCAAGAAAAAGTCGTTCAGTGAATGGTATGATTATGTATTGAGGGAAGGAGGCTTCATAGATGTGCGCTATGGGGTGAAGGGAATGATAGTTTACAGGCCCCATGGCATGTCAATAGTTAGCAAGCTTTACCAGGAATTTGAAAGCGACCTGAAGGAAAGGGGGCACTTGCAGGTACTTTTTCCACTTATGATAGGGCTTTCCAATTTCAGAAAGGAGGCTGAACACATAAAGGGATTTGAAGATGAAGTATTTATAGTGAATAAGGCTGGAGGAAAGGATCTTGATGAACCTATGATAATCAGGCCCACATCGGAAACGGCGTTTTACCCCATGTTTAAACTTTGGATAAGCAGTTACAGGGACCTGCCATTCCGGACATTTCAATCCGTAGCAGTTTACAGGTATGAGACAAAGGCAACCAGACCGCTATTCAGGGGAAGGGAATTTCTATGGATAGAATCTCATAATCTCTTTTCCAGCGAGGAAGATGCCATGAATCACATAAACGATGACATTAAAATGATGAGCTCAAGGTTAAGTGAATTGGGCATACCTTATCTTGTCGTAAGGAGGGAACCATATGACAGGTTCCCTGGAGCAGAGGAGAGCTTCGCATATGATGCAGTGCTTCCCACAGGTGAGGTATTGCAGGTTGCAACAACTCATTACCTTGGTCAAAAGTTCACCAAGCCATTTGAGGTTCAGTACCTGACTGAACAGGGAGACAAGCAATACCCGTTCAGCACAACCCTTGGCATAGGAATATCTAGGATTCTAGGAGCCCTCATCGCGTGTTTGGGCGATGACGATGGCGCCTATGTGCCACCACAGCTGAGTGACAGGCTTGGTGTGGTTGTTCCAATACTGTCAGAAAATGAAAGCTCTGAAGTTATGCACTATGTGGAATCCGTGCTTTCAGTTCTTCCAGCAGGGCAGTTCATCCTGGACAACAGTGAGCTTACGCCAGGCATGAAGTACTATATGAGCGAGCTCTTGGGTTATCCCCTCAGGATTGAAATAGGGAAAAAGGAGGTCAGGGACAGAACCGTAACTGTATTCAGGCGTGATACAAAGAAAAGGAAATCAGTTAGCCTGGACGCCCTGCCCAGGGAAATAGGTGCCATAACAGATGATATGAAGGCAAACCTGAAATCTCAGTCTGCTGTTAAGATATATGATGCAAAAAATAAGGATGAAATAATTAACCTATCAGCAAAAAACCTGATAATAAGGGCGAACTTTTGTGGAAAAAAGGAGTGCGCGGATAAAATAAAGGAAGGCACCGGGGGGTATGAAGTGAGGGGAGAGCTGGTAAATGAAACTCAGCCTGATGGCGCATGCGCATGGTGCGGCGAAAAAGCTGCAAGAAAGGTAATACTAGCAAGGGCCTATTGATAAAACCGCCAAAGCGCGATGCAAAATTAATGACAATAAAACTTTAATATGCCAAATGATATGCCATGATGAGGAAAAATGAGGTCTGTTGGTGATTCACTTTATATACGTCCTTAAAATGGGCGGTTCCGTGCTTACTGATCCAAACCAAATCAAAAAAACCGTTGAAGCAATAAAGAAGATTTATGGGGAAAATAACAGCGTTGTGGTTGTAGTTTCTGCAATGAAGGGGGAAACAAACAGGCTTGACGATATAGCCAATAAGCTTGAAATCAATGATGAATCTGATAGGGCCGAAATAATATCCATGGGTGAAAGGGTAAGCGCAAGAATAATGGCTTCCACGTTGAAGGCAAACGGCATTGATGCTGTGCTTGTGGACCCGTTGTTGGCTAACTGGCCAATTTATTCAGATGGATCATACCTTGACGCTGACATCAACATGGAAATGACAAAAAAGGCAACTGAAGAAAGGATAGTCCCACTGTTAAAGGAGAGAAAGGTTCCAATTGTGTGCGGGTTCATAGGCGTGAATAAGGATGGAAAGATCCAGACTCTGGGGAGAGGTGGCAGCGACACGACAGCAATTGCACTGGGAGCATGCCTTAAGGCAAAGGAGGTTGTCCTGTTCAAGGATGTGGGCACAGCCATGTCGGGCGATCCAAAAAAGGCTCAGAACGTCAGGACAATTCAGGAGCTTGATGCAGATGAGGCGTTGGCATTGTCAGCTGGAGGAAGTGGCCTGATTCACTATAAGGCTTTCAAATACCTTGACGGAATAATAAGGATAACCAGCCTGGAAGAGGGCCTGGGCAGTGGAACGATTATAAATCCATCAAATGGTATGGGCGTCAGCATCAGCGATAAAAGCGTAAGCATGATAACTGTAATACCTGCATCAGAATCTGAAGATGCGCTTCAGCAATTTAACATGGCTCTTCAGGCAGTTAATTTGAAGGTTTACGGGATTGTTTATGGAAACAAGGCTATACTGGCATATGTATCATCCAAAGATGAGATTTACGGCACAGTTCACGACACCCTAGTGAAGGAGGGCGTGGCAAAGGCAGTGAGCGTAATTAACGGCCTTTCTGAAATAACAATCAAGTCCCTGGATCTTGAAGCTACGCCGGGTTACCTCAGCAAGATGATATCCCCCCTTGCAGAAAGGAACATAAATTTATACGGCGTTTCCACAATATCAAGTACGATAAAGATATATGTGAGTTCAAGCAAAGCGGATGAAGCTTTAACGCTTATTAAAGAGGCAATGGGGGGTGTAATGATATGAAGGAAACAATGGAAGTAGGTATTCTGGGGGCAACTGGAATGGTTGGATCAGAATATGTGCGCATGCTGGCTAACCATCCATGGTTTAAGATAAAATACGTTGTTGGCAAAAAGAGCGCTGGCAAAAAATTCAAGGAGTCCAACGAATGGATAAGCTCTTATGAGCCACCAAGGGATGTCGCTGAAATGACAGTGCTTGAGTCTAGGCCAGAGGAACAGAGGGCTGACATGTTTTTCAGCTGCCTTCCAACTGATGCGGCAAGGGAGCTTGAACCGCTGTATGCAAAGTACTATCCAACGTACAGCGATGCCAGCGCATACAGAATGGAACCGGACGTGCCACTCATAATACCAGAGATAAACCCCAGTTCCTGGGAACTTATAAAGCAGCAAAAATCAAGGGGCTGGGCCGGCTTTCTGACAACAGGGCCTAACTGCACTTCAATAGGCCTCAATCTAACGCTGAAGCCCCTTAATGATGAATTCAAGATAAAGAAGCTGGTTGTGGCGACAATGCAGGCAGTGAGCGGAGCCGGCTTTCCAGGGGTTCCAAGCATCAGCATACTTGATAACGTGATTCCATATATAAAGGATGAGGAGGAAAAAGTGGCAGTGGAGACGAACAAGCTGCTTGGCAAATACGTCAATGGAAAGGTTGAATTTGCAAACATAGATGTAGCAGCAATGTGCAACAGGGTTCCTACGATCGATGGGCACATGGAGACGGTTTACCTGGAAACTGAAAAAAGGATAACGCCAGAGGATGCCAAGGAGGTTTTGAGGAGCTTTAAGGGGCTTCCTCAGGAGCTCAAGCTTCCAACTGCTCCTGAGTTTCCAATTGTCGTGAGGGAGGAGCCTGACAGGCCACAGACCAGGCTTGACAGGTTTGCTGGAACAGTGCCTGGGATGAGCGTGGTTGTTGGAAGAGTGAGGAAGGGAATAGATGATCACTCAATAAGGTATTCCTTATTGAGCCACAACACTGTAAGGGGAGCTGCGGGAAACACCATACTTACCGCTGAGATGTTCTACAGGGAGGGTTGGATGTTTGACAGGCGGTAAAACAAGAAGGCTTTCAAGGATCACGAAAAATGGCAGAGTTCTTTGCGTTCCAATGGATCACGGCGTCAGCGACGGGCCCATAAGCGGAATCGAGGATATAAATCAAATTGTAAAAAAGGTTGATGCCGGCGGAGCCAGTTCTGTTATATTGCATAAGGGATCAATAAAGGCCCTTAATTATCAGCCTTCCCTGGGCATAATAATGCACATTTCCGCAAGCACATCATATGGGCCTTCCCCATTTTCTAAGGTTATAGTTTCCAGCGTTAGGGAGGCAATTTTTCTGGGCGCTGACGCAGTTTCAGTGCACATAAACGTTGGGGCATCTGCAGAGAATGAGATGTTGAGGTCTTTGGGTAAAATCGCTGATGCCTGTGACGCTTATGGCATGCCCCTCATAGCAATGATGTATGTAAGGGGGGAAGGAGTAAAGAACCCTTACGACCCGGACCTGATAAAGAAGGCTGTGAGATTGGGCGGTGAACTTGGAGCAGATATAGTTAAAGCGCCATATACTGGCAGCATAGAAACGTTTTCAGAAGTTGTAAAAGGATCAGCTGTGCCAGTGGCAATAGCTGGCGGGCCGAAGCTAAACAACATAGGCGACGTTTTCAAGATGGCTCATGATGCACTGGAGGCAGGTGCAGCAGGGGTTACCTTCGGGAGGAACATATTCCAGGATCCCAGGCCAACCGCAGTGGTTCGAGGGCTTGCAAAAATAATATATGATGGCGGCAGCATTGAAGATGCAAAGAGGATTTACGATGAAGAAAGTAATAGTTAAGCTGCCACCTGATAAGGACAGTTCTGAAAAGATCATGAAGGCGGCTTCCGGTTATTTGATATCTGACTTTATTGAGCCAGACGGTGACCTCAATGAGCCATCCTTGCAGGCATTTACAGTGGCTTCCGGAGAGGATGTGGAAAGGATAAAGAAGGCAGTGGAATCTGGCACCAGGGCTGTAAAAATAGAAACCAGCGACTGGAGGGTTATACCGCTGGAAAACATAATATCCTGGGTATCAGGCAGGGCAACGCTTTACGCTGAAGCGAAAAGCGTGGAAGATGCAATAATGCTGGGGGGCGTGCTTGAAAAGGGGGTTGACGGAGTAATAATTTCCCCGAAAAGCGTGGAAGAGCTGGCTTCATATGTGGACGCGCTTGGCATTGGAAGGAGCTCTGTAAAATTAACTGATGCTGAAGTGGCCAGCGTAAAGGTTGTTGGAAATGGATCCAGAGCCTGCGTTGACACTGCTGAGATGTTGAATGAAGGTGAAGGAATGCTCATTGGCTCATTTTCGTCATTTCTGTTCCTGGTTCATGCAGAGGTATTTGGTTCAAAATACACCAACCCCAGGCCATTCAGGGTTAATGCAGGCGCCATCAACAGCTATGTTCTGGCACCAGATAACAGAACCAAATACCTTTCTGAATTGGGCGCAGGGGAGAGGGTTCTGGTGGTAGACAGGGCTGGCAATTCCAGGCCAGTTGTTGTTGGAAGGTCAAAGGTGGAAAGGAGGCCTCTGGTGCTTATAACTGCAAAGGCAAATAACCAGAACGGTGCCATTTTGCTGCAGTATGCGGAAACGGTGTCCCTAGTCAGCAGCGATGGAAGCGTTAAAGCAGTAACGGAAATAAAGCCTGGAGATATGATTAAAGCCATGGTAAGCGAACAAAGGGGAAGGCACTTTGGAACAGCCGTTGATGAAGAAATAAGGGAGATCTGAGCATGACCAGGGTCGTTGTTTCATTAACTGGCAACACTCTTGAAGAGATCTATAAAAAGGTGGCAAGGACAGATGAAAGAAGCGCAATTGAACTGAGGCTTGATTCTGTAAAGAACCTGAATCCAAAGGACATATCATCCTATTTCGGTTCAATAATGGGCAGGTGCATAGTGACGTACAGGGTTCCAAGCGAGGGAGGCCTTTCCAAGGATTACAGGATCAGCACGCTGATACAGATAATTGACATAGTGAGAAACTTGAAACCACTATACATGGATATTGAAGCTGACACATACAGAAAGATATCTCAGTCTGTTGACCTGAATGGATTGAACCTGCTAATATCAACTCACTTTCTATTTATGAAGCCGGTTGAAGATGATATTTACAATGCCCTTGCCGATAATAAGGAAAGGGCAAGCCTCGTGAAGGTTGTCAACAGCCCATCAAGCATGAGCGAAGCGCTCACGGTTCTGGAGCTGTACAGCAAAGCCGATAAAGGGAAGCTGGTTGCATTTTCAGTTGGAGAAAAGTACAGCTTTACAAGGTACATGTCAGTTATCCTTGGGTCTCCACTGATATATTCAAGCCTGAAGAATGAAAGGGTGGCTGAAGGGCAGCCAGAGGAAAGTGAAGCATACGAATTCCTGGAGTTTGTAAGAAAGAATTGGAGCTCTACGGACTGATAGGCAAGCCAGTATCCGGGTCGCTTTCTCCAAAAATCCAGAACGCTGTGCTAAATAAAATGGGGGGAGTGTACATAGCTTTTGAAGTTAGCCGTGAGCATTTAAATTACGTTATAAACGGGCTCAGGTACCTGGCTTCAGGCTTTAACGTTACTCTGCCATATAAGGAGGATGTTATGATGCTGCTTGATTCAACTGACGATTATGCGCGTCAAGCGCACGCCGTTAACACGGTTAAGGTAAATGGGGGTGCGCTCACTGGATATAACACTGATGTCAGCGCGCTGATAAAGCTCGTAAATGAAGGAATAAGCAGCGCGCTGATATATGGAGCCGGTGGAGCTGCAAGGGCTGCCGCCCTGGCTCTGTTAAAAAAGGGCTGCACAAGCTTTTGCATAGTTGATAGAAGCAAAGACAGGGCTAGCAATCTTGGAAACATGATCAGGTCATGGGGCGCATCAGTTGAATATGGTCCATGTAAGATGGCCGATGCCTTTGTAAATGCAACGCCCATGGGCATGTACGCTGATGATGGGCCCTTGATTGAACTTTACAAAACTGGAAAGTACAGGCTGACCGTAGACCTTGCCTACAGGGCTGGTGGGACAAACCTGGAAAGGATTTCAAAGAGCGCAATAAGTGGCATAGATATTCTGGTTGAACAAGCAGCCCAGTCAATAAAGATATGGAAGGGAATTGATCCAGACAGGCAGCTCATGAAAAGGGCGGCTACTGGTGAAGCAAATTGAGGGTCAGGTCATGGGGCGGGATATCCGCTTTAAATGCAATAATTTCTGGATACGGATCATCAATGGCAATTTCATTGCCTGTAGATGTTACAGTTGAATTCAGTGACGAAAACGAAATCATGGCAATTGACAGGCAGGTTGTGGAGGAAATCATGAGGTTAATTGAAATAAAGAGGAACCTTCGGATAGTTGTGAACAGCCAGATCCCTGTTGGGGCTGGCTTAAAAAGCTCAAGCGCAGTGACATCTGCCGTTGCCCTTGCAATAATTGGGCTGCTGCGTGGGAAGTTTGATGTTGATGAAGCTGTCAGAATTTCCGCGGCTGCGTCCATAAAATTAAATATTTCTGTAACAGGCGCATACGACGATTCATATGCATCCCTGCTTGGTGGCCTGGTCATCACTTCAAATTATGAGGGAAAGCTGCTTGGCCGATATAATGTGCCAGCTGATTTGGAAGTCATTGTGGGCATTCCAAGCAATACAAAAAAGGCCATAAATGTTGAGGGGCTCAGGAGCATGAAACCCATTGGGGTTGAACTGAGCAAAATGATTGAAAGCGGAAAATGGGCTCAGGCCATGACAATAAACGGATTGCTGGTCGCATCTGCAAATGGCTATGATCCCTCTCCCATAATTGGGGCAGTTAAGGAGGGGGCAATAGCTGCAGGAATAAGTGGAAATGGACCAGCTTACTTTTGCCTGGTTAATCCCGGGGCAAAGCTTCCTGGCAGCTTTAATGGGCTTAAGGTTATAAGGGCAAGCCCCAAAAATTCAGGATATGAAATTTTAAAATGAAGTTCAGGTTTTATTACGAACCAGCGGAAAAGTGGTCGGTCAGGCTGCCACAGAGCAAGAGCTACGCCCAGAGAGCCCTCATAATATCATCACTGGCTGAAGGAAAGAGCAGGATCACTATAAGGGATTTATCAGACGATGTAAAGGTAATGCTTGGGGCGCTGAGGAAGTTTGGAATAAAAATAAGGGGAAACACAGTGCACGGTTCCATGCCAGTAAATCCTGGCAAAATTATAGCATGCGGTGAATCTGGGGCTTCAATCAGGTTTCTAACGGCATATTCCACGCTTGTAGACAGAGGCTATACTGTGCTTACCGGAAAGCCCGGGCTTCTCAGGAGGCCAATTAAGCCGCTTGTAAATGCCATTGTGAGCCTGGGAGGCTGGGCTACAACTATAAATGATGGCCCATATCCTCCCGTCATAGTAAGGGCCATGAGGATGTCTGGCGGGGAAGTTACCATAGAGTCGTCTGATTCTTCTCAGTATGTAAGCTCCCTTATAATGGTTCTGCCATACTCCGATAAGCAGGCATCGGTCAGGGCTGTTGGGCTGGTGTCAAGGCCCTATGTTGACATGACGATTTATGTCATGAAGAAGTTCGGGGTAAACGTTAAAGCAATTGGGGACAAATACCTTGTTCAAAAGGGCAATTACAGGCCTGCAGAATTTGAGCCTCCAGCAGACGCTTCCTCGGCGGAGTTCTTTATGTCCCTTTCGCTCCTGAGCGGCAGGAAAATCATGCTTGGCGGAATAAACGCCAGCGCGCCACAGGCGGATCTCCTTTCTATGTTTGAAACATTGAACAAACTGGGTGTGCCCTATAAAATGGTTCAGGATGGCCTGATAATCGAAGAAAGCAATATCAGCAATTCGCTGGAAATAGACCTGAAAAATTCCCCTGATTCCCTTCCGCCATTATCTGTTCTTGGATTGAGAATAAGGGTTAAGATAAAGGGCGTTGAACACGCGAGGATAAAGGAAAGCGATAGGATATCAGCCATTTCCTCTGAGCTTTCAAAGCTCGGGGCAGAAGTTGAACAGGCGCCCGACGGAATATTGATAAATCCGCCAAAGGCTCCAAGGAAGGGCATCAGGTTAAATGGGTGGAATGACCACAGGGTGGTCATGGCAATGGCTGTAG
>JABEBW010003291.1_pt1 | contig 20755 bp, 15 predicted proteins | sample 7245961 | NCBI WGS metagenome assembly JABEBW01 (sample SAMN14506364, study PRJNA622280) | hot springs metagenome | biome: hot spring [ENVO:00000051]|acidic hot spring [ENVO:00002120]; feature: spring [ENVO:00000027]|sediment [ENVO:00002007]; material: sediment environment [ENVO:01001048]...
GGGTCCAGGCGGCTCTCGCGTGGCTGATAACAAAGCCGCAGGTCGTGGCCATACCCAAGGCCTCAACGCCAGAGCACGCGGTTGAGGACGCAGGGGCTGCAGACTTTGTGCTGACCCCAGAAGAGCTGTCTTCCATAGACGAGTACCTTAAGGGCCACTTGTCGTCGGGATCTTTCAAGCGCAGGGCTTTCAGGGCGATCCTCTCCGCCTACATAAGGCTAGGGAGCGCGTTTCGAAGCGCTCGCCGCCACTTAACAATTCGCCTTTATATGAGAAGGCTTAAATCCCATATCTGGCTATAACATGAGAATGTCGGGATTTGTGGACTTCCTCAGTACGGCCGGTTACGTGTTGCTGCTAGCTGACGTCTATGCAGGCTACATGCTGTACAGGCTGATAAGGGGAGGCTCGATAACGCGCGAGGCAGGAGCGGTGCCTTTCGGTCTCGGCTTGGCTTCCATGGGGCTTGGGTTTGCCATGGTCTTGACGTGGCCGCTGCCTGGTCCCTTCAACTTCGTTTTTGGAGATCCTCTTCTCCTGTTTTCAGTTCTGCTGCTCGCCGCAGGGCTCGAGGTGCTGGTCTTCGGAAACCTGAACTACATAGAGGGGTTGGCCATCCCAGTGGGACTGGTAGCTATACTCTACGGCATAGTTATCGCCTACAACTCTTTGGATCCAATATACGTCTGGGGCATGTTCATGCTTCAGGGCCTGGCTGGCATATTTGCTGGTCCTGCTTTTTCCAACGGCAAAAAGAAGTACCTGCTTTGGATAGCGCTCATAGTCATAGCGCTTGCCGCCCTGCTCACTGCGGCCGTGTGCGTCCAGACCAGCTTCGAGCACGTCGGCGAGTTCGCCAAGTACTTCCCCTGACTCCTCATCTTTTTTAAACCGTTATCCATTGCCCCTTCTCCGATGAAAGCGATATATCATCGATGATTTTTTGGTTTAGAAGGCCATCCTCAAGAGTGGCACCGGGAGGAACGGGACTGCCGCTCGCCACGCACTCAAGAAAGTGCCCGATTTCAATGTCGATCGAGTGTTCCCATCCAAGCACGTGGCCCGGAGGCCACCACATGCCCCCATAGGGATGGGAAGGGTCGGTTGCCATTATGGTCCTGAATCCCGAGATCTTCTGCTCGTCGTCGAACGTGAAGAACTTAAGCTCATTGGGCCTCTCAAGGTTGAAGGTCAAGCTCCCCTTGGAGCCGTGCACCTCGAACCTGAAGAAGTTCTTCATGCCAGGTGAGACCTTAGATGCCTCAACAACGCCATAGGCACCATCCTCAAAGGAAAGCAACGCGGCAAAGGCATCGTCTACTTCCTGGGAAATCATCTCGCCACCTCTTGACGGAAGCTCCTGCCTCACGGTGTACGTTTTTCCCATGACTGCCTTGATCGTTCCTATCAAGTACGAGGCCATGTCAATGGCATGAGACCCCAGGTCGCCCAGTGCCCCCGTTCCAGAGAGCTCCCTGCTTTGCCTCCACGTGGCCCTTGCGTTGGGGCGCGTGAGGGATTCGTGGAGGTAAGCGGCCCTGTACTCGTGGACCTTGCCCAGCCTGCCCTCTTCTATCAGCTCTTTGGCTAAAGCCACCGCTGGAAGAAAGCGGTAGTTAAACGCAAGCATCCCCTTCACGTCATCGCCTGCTTTCTTATGAGCTTCAACGATTTCCTGGGCCTCTTGTGCGTTCATCGCCATGGGCTTTTCGAGCAACACGTGCTTCCCCTTGCTCAGGGCGGATATGGTCGGCGCGGCATGCATGTGATTCGGGAGGCAGTTGTCGACCAAGTCGCCTATTGAGATGGCCTCGGACAAGTCCGTCGTGTAGGTCTTGAAGCCGAACTTCTTTGCGAACGCTTTCAACGAACCCAGATCCCGACCGTAAACGACGCTTAGCTCGGGTTCTTCGGCGAGATCAAAGAAGCGAGGGGAAACCAGGTAAGCGTTGGCATGGGCCCGCGCTATAAACCCATGCCCCAGGAGCGAGATCTTCATTATGAGAATTAAGGCGTCTCAGCTTTTACGGCTTGGTCCTGATTTTGATCGCGGATGAGAAGACAACGCGGGACTACCTTTTATCCGTTGGCGTTACTTAATTATGGTGGTCTACACTTCATCACAAGCGCTGCGCGCCGGAGTTCCCCTCGGCGGCATAGGGGCAGGTAAGGTGGAGCTTGACAACCGCGGGAAACTCATCAACGCCACTTTTCTTAACAATTGGAACATGCCCTTGCCGCTTGTCCGCGGCTTTCACATCTTCGTAAATCCAGAAGAGATAAAGGGCTTTTTCATGGAAACCGACTTGCCTTTCATCAACTACGGCGTGGGCTGCGACCTGCAGTACGAAGGCATGTATCCCTTCGCGTCCTTATCCATGAAAAAAGGCGACATAAGGGCCTACGTCACGGCTTTTTCGGCGCTTGTGCCGGGAGACATCCTCAACTCTTCCCTTCCTGCCTTCGGGCTCGAGGTAACTGTTGTTGGAAGCAAGAGGGGACAGATTGCCGTGTCTTTCCCAAACCTCATGGGCTTATCTCCCATAGGCAGAATCAACGAGGGAATCAGGAATGGTTTTTTGATGAAAAACGATAGGGCGAAGGAGCTTGACCCTTCGCAGGGGGAGTCATGCTTGATTTCGCAAGACGTCGAGGTCATACCCCAGTACAGCTTTTCATTGGATCAAGCTCACACACTTCAGCGTGGGGTATGGAATGGAATTTACGAGAGCCCAGATCCGTGGCTCGCCATAGAATACGGGCAAAGGGTAAAAGGTGAAACCCACGAGGTCACCGGACTGTGGGACGATCCGGCTGGGATGCTTCTGGCAAACTACGAATCAAACGAGACGACGAAGTTCGTCTTCTCGTGGTACATGAAGGGCAGGTCGGCGGGATATCCTTACGGTCACTACTACGCGAGGGAGTTCAAGGGTGCACTGGAGGTTGCAAAGTACTTTCTGGAGGAGTTTAACGATTTACGCAAGAAGACTGAGGACTGGCAGCTTTCGGTAAAGGACGCTCTCTCAAAAAGGGGTCTCGACTCGTGGATCTCGGATGCTGTGCTTAACAGCGCTTACGTGCTTTCTTCAAACTCTTGGCTTGACGAAAAGGGGAGGTTCTCCCTGCTTGAAGCGCCCGAGAGAACGCCGCTTCAGGGGACGTTGGCCGGCCTCTGCTACGAGGCGGGCTCGCTTCCAGTGGCCTTGATGTTCCCCGAGCTGGACAGATCCTATCTGGAGCTCGTGGCGAACTCCATGAGAAGGGATGGCTACGTTCCCCACGATCTGGGACTGCTCTCTATGGACGACCCTACTGACGGGACAACCGCGCCACCACCATGGAAGGACACGAATCCGACCTTCGTGCTCCTCGTCTATCGCCATTACCTAATTGATCACGACATGGAATTCCTCAGGGACATGTATCCCAGCGTTGTGAGGGCGGTGGTGTGGGAGGCAGAGCGCGATAACGACCTCGACGGCATTCCAGAGCTCGAGGGGACAGGAGATTCTGCCTTTGACGCGCTCCCCATGAGCGGGGCTTCAAGCTATGTGGCGTCGCTTTACATCGCATCCCTGCTGGCCCTCAGGGAGATGGCGGCACAGCTCCACGATGATGAGGGGCTTCGCTACGCCACGGACCTGCTGACAAGGGCAAGGAAGGGATTTGATGCCATGTTCGATGGAAAGAAGTTCAAGGCATGGAGCGGAAACCCCCAAGCTGGAAGTTCCACGTTTGCTGGACAGCTGATAGGTCAGTGGTGGGCGAAGCTCCTTGGTTTTGAAGACGTAACGGAGGGCTGGAGGGTGAGTTCCGCTTTGAACGCCATAGCCGAGTCCAACGGGAGGGCTTCCAACTACTGCGTTCCGAATCTCGTGGGAGCCTCAAACCTTGGACCGCAGACGACCTCCTCGTGGCCGAGGCTGACGTTCGCGAACGCTTGGCTTGGATTCGAGCTGGGCATGCCCCAATGGGTCGCGCTTGCCAAAAAGGAGTGGGATAACCTGGTAAGGCAGGGGCTAGTGTGGAATCAGCCCTCGAGAATTGACGGTGAAACGGGAAGACCCGAGCCCGAGAACTACCTAGATCACTACGTGGGGAATGCCTCCATCTGGAGTTTTGTGTTTCAGGAGATGCTTCACAGGCGCCAGTGAGATCACTTCAATCCATGGGCTCAAAGGTCAGCTTCGGATCGCTGGCAAAAAAGGGATAAAGCGCCATGATCACGGGTTGCACGTAAAGATCCCGCCTCGATATCACCTTGGTCAGGTATCCCACGGCACCCTCAGCGTGTTTGCTGTCCCTTGTTCCGAAGAACCTGTCCACGGCATCCCCCAGTTCCATGCCGGCGTCTAGGAGCTCAACGATCCCCTTTGGTAAGGAGAATGCCGCGGAAAACGCGAAGTTCTCCTCGCCGCTAACCGATGAAGCATAGACGACCGCGTAAGCAAGCGTTCTCCGGGCGTACTTGCATATCCCTCCTTCAATGCCGATTCCCACATCGGAACCAGATGCCTTTACCGATCCCCTTGCCCTGTTCCTTGCTCCCTCAAACGTTTGGGCGCAAACTGGCTGGTCAGGTACCCCAGAAGCTACCTCAACGGGGACAAGCTCCGCGTTGATCTTCATAAGGTTCAGTGCCGCCGCCACTGCCTCGACCTTAACCCTATTGTTGGAGCCCACCGCTATGCGCATTTCCGTAACTGAAGTTAGGCGATAAAAGCTTGGTGAAGGTCAATGGTGAAGGCTAATACGCGCCTTCGTGAGTAACGTATGGAAGCCGATGAGCTGAAACAGTACGCAGTTGTGCTCGAGAACGTCAAGAAGGTCTACGGCGGAGCGGTGCCCACCTACGCCCTAAAGGGAATCAATCTGAGGATAAAGAGAGGAGAGTTCGTGTCGGTCGTGGGCCCTTCGGGGAGCGGAAAGTCCACCCTTCTCAACATAATGGGGGTTCTCGACAGGCCCACTGAGGGAAAGGTCTACGTAGGCGGGATTGATGTCCTTTCTCTTCCTGACTCCAAGCTATCGTACGCGAGGAACAAGTACATAGGCTTCGTTTTTCAATCTTACAACTTGATAAACCGGCTCACCGTGCTTCAGAACGTTGAGCTGCCTCTCATGATAAGGGGTATGCCCAAATCGGAGATGGAGGCAAGGGCCATGAAGAGCCTTGAGATGGTAGGCGTTGCATCCTTGGCCGATAAAAAACCGAACGCCTTGAGCGGAGGACAGCAGCAGAGGGTTGCCATAGCCAGGGCCCTTGTGACCGAGCCCGAGTTCATCCTAGCCGATGAGCCAACTGGAAACCTCGACACCGCAAACTCTCTGATGATCATGGACGTGCTGAAAACCGTAAATCAGCAGGCAGGTAGGAGCATAGTGATGGTGACGCACAACATGGACCTTGCGAAAATGACCGAGAGGATAATCCACATAAGAGACGGGCTCATAGAGAGCGATGAGCGTCTGGGGTGAGGACCATGAAGTTCGTTGCGGCAGTTGCGATTTTGACGTTAGCTCTCTTGGTGTTCGTTCCTGCAAGGGGACAGGAAGTCCTGATCGTGACCTATCAGTGGGGAACCGCAAATCAGCAGATAAGGCCAAGGCCAGGGTACACCAACGTTCCCTTCACGGTGGAGCTTGTACAAATGCCGAACGTGTCAGTGCTCTACGGGCAGCTTGACCTCCAGGGGATACCTATTGAGAGCACATCTGGGAGCACATACGCTTACGCCGCTCCTCAAAGCGCGCAGGGCGAGATCTCGCTGAGCAACTCCAGCGTGGCGCCTGGCATATCTATACCAACGATAACAACCGGTTCCACGGCAACCTTTCTCACGTTTTACCTAAGCATACCTCAGAAGGCCAAGCCGGGTAGCTATTCCTCGCTTCTCAATGTCGTCTACAGGAAATCCGGTATTACAAGCGATTATTTCACTTACGTAAACCTAACGGTCTACGCTCCTGAGGAGCCAAAGCTTATAGACCCAGTTTGGATAAGCGGCAACACCACTTCGTTTCCCTATCCGGGTTCAGGTCTTGGTGACCTAGATGTTTACTTGTCGAACCCAAGCTCAGTGCCACTGCTTGACATCAACATCACGCTTTACCTCCCGCGCGGCATTGTTGGGCTCAACGGCAAAAGCGCCGTCTCCTTTCAGCTGCCTTACGTCCAACCGAGAGGGGCTGCTCAGCTCCAGTTCCCCTTGAACGTGACAAGCACGGCCTCGGTTGGGGAGCAGCTCGTGCGCGCAAACATCAGCTATGAGGATTACTTCGGAGGCCATTACTCCAATGAGACTTCGTTTAGAGTTATGATTTACGCTAAGCCTGACGTCGCGCTTTTTGCCACCAAGGGGCACGCAGAGGTAGGGGGAATTGTAAACCTGAACCTCACAATATCCGTGCTCTCTTCATCTCCCATATATAGCGTTGTGGCGCAGCCCGAGTTTCAGCCGTTTGAGCTCATATCTGGGAACCTCAGCTCCATAAGTTCCATAGGAGGAGGGGATAACGCTACGCTTCGCTACAGCTTTTACGTGCCGCAAAACGTGCCTCCCGGCATTTACCCGATCGCCTTTACCGTGTACTACGGCGATCCCCTCGAATCTAGCGCTCGGTGCACCACTTACGTGACGGTTGCCCAACAAGTTCAAAAGCTCTCGGTCTCGCTGACGCCGACTTACGCCTACTACAACAGGAACGATACCTTGCTTGTTAAGCTGACAAACTCAGGTTCGCCAGTTTACGATGTTCATGTCTCCCTTGAGCCCGTGCAGGGGCTTTACGTCGCTCAGGGCAACGGCCCGTGGAGCGTTGGCACGCTAAATAAAGGAGAAACCGCGGTTTTACCGCTGACCCTTATCCCGAGCATACCCGAATCCGGTTCGCTTCCGCTTGAGTTCATAGTTACCTACAGGAACTCCATGAACTACACTGAGGAAGCCCAGCTCGTCGCGCCCCTGTTTCTGAAGGGTCTCATAAAGATCTACGTGACCTCGCTTTCTAGTCCAACAGCGGCCGTCAACGGGACAAACGCGACGATTTCTGGGATTCTGCTTAACGAGGGTACCTCTGAGGCCTATTACGTCAACGTGGGCCTTTGGCCATACAACTGGTCGCAGCAGGAGTACATAGGTAGCCTTCCCACCGACTCGCCCACTCCTTTCAGCCTTTCGGTGTCAATCCCCAAGGACGCGCAGGGTACCTACCAGCTCTACATAAACGTTACTTACCAGGACTCCTTGGGCAATTCGTACTCTTACAGCTATCCAATCGCCATATCGGTACGCCAGCAACTCTCTAGGCCACACGCCTCGAAAAGCTACGCGTTGATCTACGCAATAGGGGGCGCCGTGGTCGTAATCGCGGCCGCTTCCTACGTCGTAATCAGAAGACGGAGGCCTAAAGCATGAAGCTCACGAGCTTCTTGGAGATGGCTTATGAGGCGCTAAAAGAGAGAAAGACGCGCTCTGCGCTAACCATAATCGGCATACTGATCGGGCCAGCGGCCATAATAGGAATAACGTCCATGGTCGGTGGCTATCGGTCCTATATAACGTCTCAGCTGCTCAAGCTGGGAACGAACACCATGGCCGTCGTGCCGTCTGGCTCTTTTTCGCTGACCCAACGCGACGTTCAGATAATCTCGGGGATAGCTGGCGTTAAGGGCGTGTTCCCGTATTACTACATCCCGGCCATCATAAGTACAGCCGGCGGCAATGAGGATGTTTACCTTTTCGCCGTGAACGCTCAGGAGGGGCTGGAGGAAGCAGTGCCCGGAATAAGCCTGCTTTCCGGCGGATATCCGCCCGCTTATCAAACGTCCGCCGCCGTTTTAGGCTACCTTGTGGCCAATCCCCGCAACGCCTATTATCCGCATTACAAGACGGGCCAAGTTGTGAACGTACAGGTCTACGCCAACGGTAAGCTGACGCAGAAGAGCTTTCTCGTGACGGGCGTGCTAAAGGAGTTCGGCCAGAGCTTCTTCGTTGACGTTGACGAGGACATATTTGTGCCGTTGGCCACGGGGCAGCAGCTGACTGGAAGCTCCACATACAGCGGCATACTCATAGTCGTTTACAATTCAGGAGACGTCAATCACGTCAGCAACGCGTTGCAGTCGCTTTACGGAAACCAGGTCACGGTTTACACTGCCGAAGAGGGCATAAGCATAGCGAACAGCATAATAGGATCGCTTAACGCGCTGCTGGTGTCAGCGGCCGCCATATCGCTTCTCGTGGCTTTCGTTGGAGTGACCACGACCATGTTCACCAGCATAGTGGAAAGGACGAGGGAGATAGGGTTGCTTAAGGCGCTCGGCTTCGCGAATGGTGATGTAATAGGGATGTTCGTGGCCGAGTCAGCGCTGATGGGCGTAATAGGAGGGATCGCGGGATCAGCATTGGGTGTTGGCATCGCTTACATGCTCAGTTACCTGAAGCCCGCCAGCGGCCTTGGGCTCACGTCATTTATACCGCCAGTGATCTCGCCAGACACGGTTGCCATGGCCTTCGGCTTGTCCGTGCTGGTCGGAATCGTGGCCGGCATGATACCGGCTTACAGGGCGTCAAGGCTCATGCCTGTGGAGGCGCTAAGGCACGACTGAGCGCAAAAGGTTAAACGTGCTGCCGTCAGGAGATCCATGCGGAAGACCAAGATAATTGCAACCATAGGCCCTCCCTCAATCTCTCTCGTGGGAGAGATGAGCAGATACGTGGACGTGTTTAGGCTTAACTTTGCCCACGGGGATTCTGCACAGCACTCGCAGTACTTCAAAACGATAAGGGCCAAGGCGCCGGGAAAGCCAATCCTCGTTGATTTGCCAGGACCAAAGCTGAGGCTTGGGGACCTGCCACAACCCGTGAAGCTATCGAGAGGACAGGTTGTGACTTTTGCGAAGACTGGGGAGGGGTTGCCCGTTGAAGACGACGCCTTCTATAACGTAGTCGAAAGCGGGAGTGTTGTGCTTCTAGCCGACAGCGAGGTCAAGGTGAAGATAACCTCGGTCGAGAAAGATAGGGCTGAGGGAAAGGTGATAGAGGGAGGGATGCTAACGTCCCGCAAGGGCATAAACGTGCCCAAGCTCAAGGTGCAAGTCGGCTTAACCCCTTCTGATCGGTCTTTGCTGGAAGAGGCAAAGGCGCTTGGTGCCGACGCCATAGGGCTTTCCTTCGTTGTGAGCGCTGACGAGATCAGGGAGGCCAGAAGCCTTTACGAAGACGCTTTCTTCGTAGCTAAGATTGAAAAAGCGGACGCCTTAAAAAACCTTCAAAGCATAACGGAAGAATCTGATGGGATAATGGTGGCAAGAGGCGACCTGGGCGTAGAAGTGGGATTGGAAAGGCTCCCCGCTACGCAGGATAAGATAATAAGGATAGCAAGGGAGGCCGGAAAACCGGTCACACTTGCGACGCAAGTCCTCGAGTCGATGGTCAGCAATGCCTCTCCGACGAGGGCCGAGGTGATCGACGTTGCTAACTCAGTGAACAGGGGGGTTGACAGCATCATGTTAAGCGATGAAACGGCGGCGGGGCAAAATCCCATGGCGGCAGTGAAGTATCTGGACGGCATAATAAGGAAGGCGGAGCTCTACCTCATCCCAGGTCCGGTCCCGGCCGCCAGGGATGAAAACGATGCCATGGCTTTCGCAGCTGTCAACGCGGCTAGGATAGCCAAGGCAAGCGTGATAGTGGCTCACAGCAGGAGCGGACTTACCGTCGCGCGCGTGGCAAGGCTAAGGCCTGAGCAGCCCGTTCTGGCTCTGGTTGAAAGCGAGCAAAAGTTCAGGCAGGCGAGGTTTTACTGGGGGGTTGTTCCGTCCTTAACGCCTAGCAGCAAAGAGGTTAGCCAACTTTTCTCCCAATCGTGGAATGAAGCCGTAAGGGCAGGACTGGCCAAAAAAGGAGACAAGGTTGTCGTGGTGGCCGGTGAACCCATGTCAAAAGAGGGCGTTACAAACCTCTTGGAGTTGCATGAGGTGTGAGGTACCCAAGTCCAAAGGATGCAAGCCTCCCGGGTCTCGGCAAGGCTTACTTCCCCTTGGAGCAGGAGTTCACATCAGCGAGGGCCTGATCCATGCGCAGCTTTGATTGCGTCCTTGCAGCCTTACTTTCCACAAAAAACGTGGTGAAGCGCGGATTATGGGATTCGGCGCTTGCTCGTAAAATTTGGCGTGGGAAATGATTGCCCTGCGCGCAAGCGATGGGCCTCATCGGCTCTTCAAGTCCCCCTCTATGATGAAAACTGTATGAAGGCCCTTCCGTTGTTGCTTCTTTCGCTTGTGGAGAGCGAAGCGAGTGCATCGCGCCCGCCTTCCACAGGAAACTTCTTCCATGTCCTCACCCTTAGATTGGGCGCGAACCTGACTAGGTCGAGGATCTCTTTCCTTGTGCCACCGGTCACACCTATGATTTTCACATGATTGCCATAAAGCCAGCTCAGGTTAAGCGCCACATCACCTCCGGTCAACACCCCAAAAGTTACAAGCCTTCCAAACGGGGCCAGCACGGAAAGCGCTTGCTCCCACACAGCCTTTCCCACCGAGTTCACGACCACGTCAGCCATCTTTCCCCCGGTTATCTTGTGAATCTCCTCCTTCAGATTCTCATAACCCAGCACGTGATCGGCGCCATCCACTTCCACTCTTCCCCTGGAAACGGCTATAGTCTCGGCACCCAATATCTTCCCAAGCTGAACTGCGAAGCGTCCCGTGTTTCCCGTAGCTCCAAGAACCACGAGGTACTCTCCTGCCTTGAGCTCGGCTTCCCTGAGCGCGTGATAGGCCGATACCGCGGCCGTTGGTAAACTCGCCGCAAGTTCCCACGGCATGTCGCCGACCTTTATGGCGTTCTTCGCGGGGATTGGGTAAAGCTGCCTGTACCCTCCGTCGGTGACCACGCTCATTATGCCCCCGTTTCTGCACATGTTTTCCCTGCCGGAAACGCATAGGTCACAGGTTCCGTCGAAGACGCGGTTGTAAACTGTGACGCGATCTCCTGGCCTTAGGTCTGTAACCGAGCTGCCAACGCTCTTGACCACCCCGGCCACCTCGGCGCCAGGTATGTGCGGTAGCTTAACTGGGATCCTTTCGACAACGGCAAGATCTATTGGGTTAACCCCTCCGAGCTTTACCTCCACCACCACCTCGTCAGGCTTCGGCTCCGGATCTGGAAGGTCCGCGACTTTGAGGTTTTGTACTCCGCTTTTTTCAAATACAAGCGCTTTCATAAATTATGACGGCGTTTTTGTTTATAAATGTTTCTAGGCTTTGCGCTGAGCGAAAGCTGATGAGGCGAGAAGTCGTTCAGCGCATCTGCAACCGAAGGCCGAGATGCGCCTTATTTTTCGGTGCCGCCTTTCGACCAGCTGCGCCTTTGCAAAGGCGTAAATTTTTACGCAGTAAAAAGGCTATGAAGGGGGAAAGCGACCCGGCGAAGCCGCAATATCACATACGCCTCCAGAAGGGGCAAGTTCCGGAGTTCGTCCTTCTTCCAGGCGACCCAGATAGGCTGAAGCTGATCTCTCCCCTCTTGTCGGACGTTCGCGTGCTTTCCGAGAACAGGGAGTACGCATCCTTAGTGGGGAGTTATCACGGAGTCAAAGTAGGTGTTGTGTCCACGGGAATAGGAGGTCCGTCGGCTGCCATCGCGCTTGAGGAACTTTGGAGGGTGGGAGTCAAGTACGCCATAAGGGTTGGCACGACCGCATCCATACGCGATGACGTAAATGTGGGTGATGTCGTTCTCGCAAGGGCAGCCGTGAGAAATGATGGCGCCTCAAAGTACTATATCCCGCAGGAGTTCCCGGCCATCCCGGACTTTGGGCTGACGCTTGAGATGTACTCCGTGTTGACGCGGATGTCCAGGGCGCTCGGGATAAGGTATCACGTGGGGCTGGTGAGCTCAGATGACGCTTTTTACATGGAAGACGATGAATTCATCCGGCGCCTGAGCTCCATGGGAGTCACAAACGTTGACATGGAAACGGCTACCCTTTTTGCTGTTGGCATGGTCAGGGGTGTAGCGGTGGCGTCCATAATGGCAGTTAACGGAAACCTAGTCAGTGGCCCCGCCTTCGATCTCGGCCCTTCGGTCAGAAAGGCGATATCAGCCGAAGCAAGGGTGGCTCTTGAAGCGATTTACAAAATAAGCACACAAACAAAAACACAAACAAAAAAAGACTAAAATTTTTCAGTTATCAGAGCTTGCCAATGTCGCTCGGTACTTTGATTGTTATTGGCGAATCGCCTACCTTCCATCCGGCGGGTATTATGTCGAACTGATCTGAGGTGCCGGGATGCGAGTATATGTAGCGCAGGCCTTCGAAGGCGTTGTATATGTGTCCCACGTCTTTGCCGAGCCTGTCGTTGAAGACTGATATGTACTGTACTATGCCATCGGGATCTATGATCACTGTCCCTCTCTTGGTCATGCCAGTTTGCGCGTTGAGGAACCCGTAAGACGCAGAAATCGACTTGGATATGTCGTCAACCAGGGGGTACATGACCTTTCCGACGCGCGGGCTTGTCTCCCACCAAACCTTGTGGGAGTAGATGGAGTCCGTGCTCACAGCAAGCACCTCGGCGTTTGCTGCCTTGAACTTGTCGTAGTAGCTTTGAAAGGCCTGAAGATCCGTGGCGCACACGAAGGTGAAGTCGCCAGGATGGAACGTGATTATGACCCACTTTCCCTTGTAGTCTGAGAGCGATATCTTCCTTATGGACTTGTCGCTTGGAAAGAACGCGTTTGCACTGAAGTTCGGCGCTGGAGATCCTACTTCTATCATTTGCGGTCATGAAATAACTTCGGTAATTAATAAGCTTTATGACCCCGTTATTACGTTGGCTTTGTGTTGCCGGTGCCAAGTACCTCTCTGGAAAAACAAAATTGGGGCATTTTCAAAAGGCCGCATGAAAAATTCTTATTGGTAGCTTACGCGGTAACATTGGAGCTCTAGATGAGCTCATACCAGAGATGACTTATCAAAGTGCGTTTCACTGCTTGGGAAGGCAGCTCGCCAGTTTGAGCTTGTGTCCGCCTTGGCCCGCATCACGGTGCTATTGACTCAATAAAAGTCATCGCCTAATAGCCATAAAAACACTGATGCATAGAAGCGAGGGAGGAGCCGCTGGATCGCCGAGTCTCACTTTGCGCTGCGCGTTTACTGGGATGAAGGTACCTTCAATCTCGGCTGGTGCTACGCTGCTTCTCTTATATCTCTATCCGTGATTTTAAGCGCCGTGAGCTATACTGCCTCGCATGTGGTTGCCTTTGAAAGAGGTATGGACCGCTATCTTTTTTCTGCCAAACAAGGGGCTTGGAGGTGTAAACATCAAGCGCGAACCGTTGTGAGGGTAAGGCTACGCACTACAAGCCATGTCGGGCGGCATGTGAGGCTCTCCTGTATCATCTGATAAGTGATGCAAGGATTTTCTTTTGAACCTGGTACGAGACCTATATTTTTGCTGCATGTTCCTCCGTGGCTCTGTTAGCTTCTTGAGGTTATTCTGGCAGTGGGGTAGTACACAAGCTTTTCAGCGTGACTTTGCGATTATGCATGAAAGAAGCCATTACAAAAAGGGTTAAAGCGGATCGACCAACGATTGGCTGTGCCCGTCTTTTTAAGAGGTCATTGGTCAAAAGGCGTGATATAGGTTGAAAGAGCATGATTAATGATTCTTTGTGAAAATTCGCGCTCGTAAATAGTCTCGTGGAAAGAGGACAACAAAACACCTACAAATAGGTGCTCTTACGACATAAGCCTAAAGCAAATCGGATCAACTGCCAACAAGACGGCCCCTTTTGTAAAGCCAGCCAATCGGCCACAAGGGCACTTGGCGCGTTCCTTAAGTTGCCTGCGACTTATGAATTACTCGGATAAATTCGGGAAAATTGCTTATAAATCCCGCGATAATCCGAATTTCATGAGCAATTTTCTGGTTTTCTGCGGGCTTCCTCATCAGATGGCAGCAGGGGCAAAAATTTATAACATCATTCAGTAAAGCAATCGCATATACTCTGTTACATTAAATCTAGCGCCATAGAATCTCTTCTGCTTTCTCTTCCGCCTTGCGTTCGCGTAGCAGGCTATATCGTCGTAAGCCGAATCTCTCTGCCTCCTTCGCTGAGAGCGTTTGCGGCTTCCTCGCGGTAGTGTCCTCGCCGAACTTGCTATTCCTGGGAAGAAGCCCTTCACCACCCACCTGCTTCCAGCCGGTTTCGGCTTTCCACTTCTTGTATCCCAGCGCGTGATACTTCCTTATCTAGTCCCTTCTTCTCTTAGAGCCGCGAGAGCGATCCGTGGTCGCGTTTGTCCTTCTAAGGCGCCCTCCGCGTCTTTGAGCGAGGAGAAAAAGAGATTTGCATCGTAAGCGCCGTCGCCGTAGAACTTCTTGATGTTCTTCCCCTTCTTCCTGACCTCGGCGAGCATGTTAACGGCCGTCTTTGCCTCTGAATGCCCTCTTCCCTCGCCATAAGCGTCAGCGCTGGGAAGCTTCCTGTGCCTGATATCGATGGTTATGACGAGAACGACGTGCTTCCTCTGCCTTCCCGCTTTGCCATGCCTAAATGTACTCGCCTGCCGAGCCAGTTTTCAGGCCCGTTGCGTCTGCCGCGATCTCCAGCTCCTTGGCGCTCGGCAGCCTCAGCTCTGGTGTCATTCCGGATATCCTCCTCCAAGCGATCGTGTAATCGTTCGCAGAAGGGATCAAGTGAAAAGACCTCAGAGCGCGAGCTATTCCTTCAAGGCCGGGGTGATCCACCCACTGGTACCATATAGCTTGCGACTTGAGGAAGGATTCTGAAAAGAGGAAGGGTCTTCCGCGCTTATTTTTGTTCGCTTTTTCAGTTCCTTCTTCCAGCGCTTGAAGGGTCTGCGGGGAGGAAGTCGCTCCTGATTACCAGCTCCTCGTTGTACCTGCGCCAATCACGTTTAGGGCTGAGCTTATTTCCCTTACTGCCACTTATATGTAAGTGGTTAGAGCTATTGGCTGCTATAACCTTGTGGCTCTAACGACTACTTATTGTCTCTCTTAAAAGTGCTTATCGGAATTATGCAACAATGCAGTCGCATCGCAAAATTTATAGGCTGTAGCGGTTTTTCTTTGATGAGGCCGGGCGTACATAGGTACTTCGCTTCATCCTTTTTAATTGGCCTTTGCGTGCTAGGCGTGCTTCCAGGCTTTTTTGCCGAGGCTCAGGGAGAGCCTGCTGCGGATCCAAACAACTTGAGCTTTACCTTCCTGCCAATTGGTAACGTTGTATGCACTGCTGTGACACCAACAGGCTACGTAGCGGCCATTACGGATAACACAAACGGAACTGCAACCCTCTACCTTGTCAATAACGGAAAGATTTTGTGGAGCAAGCCACTGCCGGCTCAAGTCAGCATAGCTAACGATGGCAATCATCCGCTTGCGTTTGCAGGCGACGATCATATAATAGTTGCGGACAGCAACAGCGATGTTATTTTAATCAACATAAATGGGAGAACCGTGTGGATCGACAACGACCTAGAGCCCAAGAACGCCGCGGGAGGAGTTGATAGCTATGGGAGTATGATTCTGGTCACGTTCGGGATTTCTTGGAACAATTTGAACGCCCCAGATGCAATGCTGCTTAATTCTACCAACGGCAGCGTGAGTTGGACCTTCACGTATCAGCCCTATACGGACGCACCGCACGGCGCCCGTGGGTATCCGTTGTTCAGTGATAACGGGCAATTCGCCTTCTCGATTGGCAACGGCTGGGCAAATGGCGGCACAGTGTTCTACTTCGGCAATGGTGGTCACTCAATTTGGAATTACACATACAGCGGCGGCTATGACCCTTTTTCCACGGCGATAACGCCGAATGGCGATTACGTCATTGTGCAGACGATGGACCTGTACGACGTTAACGGAGGCAACACTACGCTGTTTAGCTCGAGCGGGCACGTGATATGGAGTTATGTGACGGGAACCGTAGGCGACGACAGTCAATTCACGGGCGGTAACCCATTATCGGTTTCGCCGAACGGCGATTACTTTGCCGTGGCCACCGACGGCGTTGGGTCTCAGTACAACGGCGTGTACCTTTTCAACCGTGACGGGCTAATATACCACGCAGCAATATTCCCCGTTTCAAGTACGTGGTCATGGCCCTCTGTGGTAGCGTTCAACAACGGCACGGTAATCGCCGGGCTCAACAACGAGATATATGAATTGAATCCCCAAGGTGACGTGATAGGTACGGCGTCATTGCCTTACAACATAAGCGATTCGATTGCTATAACGACAAACGGGCAGGTGGTGGCAATAGGAACGGATGGCGGGCTGGCCATTATGCCAAGCTCTGCTGTGGCGCCCACAGCGTACTCGGTCACCTTTGTCGAGTCAGGTCTTCTTTCTGGCACCAACTGGTCCCTCACCTTAGGCGGTCAAACCAAATCGTCCAGCTCGACTTCGATCACTTTCAGCGAGCCGAACGGCGTCTATTCTTACTCAGTTGGCACCGTTCCTGGATATTCATCCTCCCCTTCCTCCGGCACCGTAACGGTTAACGGCGCCAACATCGAAGAGGGAATAACTTTTACAGAGATCCCTCCGGCCACCTATCCGGTAACCTTCACTGAGTCAGGCCTTCCCCCTGGTACCTCCTGGTCAGTTACCCTCAGTGGCAACACGCAGTCCTCAAATACAAGCTTAATAACTTTCAAAGAGCCAGCTGGCACCTACTCCTACTCGGTTGGTTCGGTTAGCGGTTACTCGGCTTCACCCTCATCCGGTACCCTGACCGTGTCAGGGCCTTTAAGCGAATACGTGCACTTTACGGAGCTTGCACCTGCTTTCTCTGTATCTGCATCTAAGAGCAGCTTAACTGTTTCAGTCGGAGGGTCGGCAAATGAAACCATATCCGTCTCTTCCATACATGCTCGCGAGCAAGTCACGCTCTCCCTCTTGGGCCTCCCGGCGGGTTCCTCTTACTCCTTCTCCCCTTCGTCAGGGATAACGCCGTTTACCTCGGCGCTGACGATAACCGTTCCAAGCTATACCCCCGCCGGAACGTACAATTTGGAAATCATTGGTTCAAGCCAAGGCGTCACAGAGAGGGCGAGCGTTTTGCTGACCGTGAACAACTACCCTCCCACACCGTCTGAAAGCTATATGCTTACGCTTAGTGTAAGCCCTTCAGGTACAGATGGGCAGGCGTACGCCGAGTGGGGTATCTTTGACCGTAACACTTCTCCTAGGGCTACTGATTCCAGCCAGGTGCAGATCCCGGTGCAGGGAGGGGAATCACTAATCCTCGTGGCAAAAAGCCCAAGCGGCAGCTGGTACTTTGAGCGCTGGCAGACTAGCGGCGGCATTTCTCTTGCGAACCCGCGTTCATCTTCTACCACTGCCACGATAAAAGGGAATGCGTATGTTACGGCAATCTTCGCTGAGTTCACTCCATCGCCTTCCGCCTTCGCGGAGTCATCCCCGCCCTCCGCGCTTGTGGCAAATGCCAAGATGGTTCAGGAGACCTCGAAGGACAGCGAGTACTACAATTTCACGTTATACGTCCAGCTTTCAAGCAACTATGCCGTGTTCTTAAACGAAAGCGAGGAGGTTAACCTTGTCAATCAGATCGAGAGCTCGCTGAATGCCAATGGTTATAATATTGCAGGCGCTCGCTCAGCGGTATTTCAGGCCCAATACAGCCAGAGCGCGAGCTACATGATCACCGTTTTTAACGCCCTGTTTGAGGGCCCGGAGCTCGCATCGGATATCGCGGAAGGAGGCGTTTGCATGGTGACGCCGCTTGCCATAGAAGAAATAATGAAACACGAGCTTTTGCTGAGTCCTCCCGAGATAGTTTTATCTTTCGCGAAGAACATGATCAACGGTCTGGACAGCCTGGTTATAGAATCAGCAATTGGCAACGAATCAGGACTGGGAGATTATCTTGGAGGTCTAAACCCAAGTTCTTATTTCGCAAACAACCTTGGGACTACCACGTTTACCGGAGTATTTACTCCGTTCAATGCAAGTGCTTTCGTCGGCGGTGACTTCACCGTTGACATCGTGATATCCAATGTGCTAGTTCCAAAGGGGCAAGCCATAACCGGTTTCAGTTTGAATGCCCAGTATCTTGAGTTACCACAAGAGTATAATGCTATAAATATAGCCTCCGCCTTCCTGAGCGGCCAAGCAAGACAAAGTACCATAGAAAGCCAAACGCTGTACCTTAATCCAAACGTGCAGTGGAGTTGGACGCACTGGTATACGGTTATCATTGATTGGCTTACCCGCTGGCTGTGAGCGCATTGTAGCTGCCACTTTGGCTGGCACGAGCGTCTTTCTTTCGGAATGGTGCTAAGCGTTTTCCGAGCATATCCATTATGCCCCCTCTTTACGCGCTTATTTTTGGCTAAAGAAACGCGGCTGCAATTAAAGATTTATGGGATTTGCCTGATTTATTACATGTCGATAAGATGGCCTGAGGGGAAAGCGCATCGATTTGGATGTTCGCATGTCACATGAGTCAAAGTAGGTTACGCAATCGTACGCCAAAACCACGGTTGTGGCTCTTCTCTTTTGCTTTGCGATTGGAGCTAGCAAGTCGCTTTTCGTTTCCCAGGCACCTAGCATTGCTTTTTGGAATCAAGCTAATCATTACGGCATCATTAAGGTGCTGTTCCGTATGACTTCCAACTTGTCGGGGAAAAGTTGACCTAGTGAAACCTTCTACCCTCTGTCTTATATGGAAAGCTTGCTCCTCATTGCAATGGGGCGCGGCCACGTGCTGTACTCAACCTCCGACTAACTTCTACCGAAACGCCTTTCCGCTTTTGATCGCCAGTATGAGCTCTTTGAGCTTAAGCGGTCGCTTACAAAGGGGAACCTCTCCAGCAAACACCAGGTCGTTTCCCTCAAGGCGAAACTCGAATAATCTCAAATTTACCCCAGCGCTCAGCGCTTCCCAGAACGCTCTTGAAAAGCTAGGATCCGTTTTCTCGTTAGGATAAAAGCAAACTGCATCGTCGCGCATTATGAGGATCAGAAGTTCGGAGACGTGCCCCTCGAGCTTTAAGCGAGTAAGCTCTTTGACGTGCTTGAGGCCGCGCTCCGTCGGCGCGTCAGGAAAAAGGGCCTTTGCATCGATCACCAGAGTGCATCCCTTGACCTCCACATAGGTGTCGTCATAGGCAAAGTCCAACCTGCTTTTTCCAACCGTCACCTCCCTTTTTGCGCTCGGCGGCAGAAACGCGGCTGCTACCTCTGAGTGTATCCTGCTGTCAACTACAACCCATGTGCGCTCGTTAAGGAACGCCGTGACCGAACAATCTGTTTTTTTGCCACTCGTTTTCCTTATCAGGACGCGGGTTCCCGGCAGGAGCTCAGGAATCCTTCCTGGGTCGTGAAGATGACACTCCCTTACTTGACCGTTATGGTCCACAAGCGTTAGGAATCTGTTTACCCTCCTGACCAGCTGGGCGTCAAAGAGCTCTCCAAATGAGTAAACCACGTCTCCCGGCCGCATCAACATGAGAAGATGCAGGAGTTAAGCCTATCTGCAGCGGTCTCGGCTTTTTATGGAGATCTATTATCATCCAAGCTGCCTTTCAAGCTACAAGCTGATAAAGGGGCTGGAAGAGATGGGATACTTGGGAGCCTTCCGCCTGATTAACACGGCAAAAGAGGTCCAGAGCGCCATGGAAAAAGGCGTGATTTCCGTTCCTTACGTCTTCGCGGGCGGAAGGCCCGTGCTGGTAGATCCCGTTACCTACGACGAGGTTTCAGATCTCCTCGAAGGGAGAAAAAGGGATTCCATAACTATTGATCGGGCTGCGCAGAACTTCGTTAGGTCTGTTTCCGCGAGCGCCTTTGCGGCTACCACCTCAGTCCTGAGGGAGAGCTTCAAGCCGCTTTTAAGCGGAGGCTTCGCGCTTGCTGCATCCAAGGTTTACTTGCACGATCACGATTTCAGCCTCGGAGAGCTCTTGCGGTACGTAAACGACAACGACTCTCGCCTCTTCAAGGAGAGTCGCGATCACCTCATAAGGTCTGTTGCGTACAACTTGCTCAGGATGTCCTTCTGGGCTGGACAAGAAGGGAGCCTTGACGACGCGACGATCAGGATGCTCCTGCTGGCAAGGGGAAGTTTAGGCAGAGTCGGGATTCCGTACCCCCCTCGCATAAGCGAGGAGCTGGTGAGATCCATAAGTGAAACGCTTGCTGAAAGGGGTGAGAAGTACCTTGAGATGCTGAGGCAGGAACGCGAGACAATACTTGCTGATGATAAATATAAACCTTTCCTTTAAGGAAAAACAAAAAGCATAAAAAATCCGGTTATCATGATAGGCAGATATGTCAAGCAGAACTTTAAAGGTCGGTATAATCGGGGCTGGAGCGGTCGCACCTGCGCACGTTGAGGCGTACAGGCAGATACCGTGGGTTGAGCTCGTGGGGGTTGCCGATATAAACGGCGAGAGGGCAAAGGACGCCGCCAAAAAGTGGGGCATACCAGAGGAAAGGGCCTTTACAGACTATCACGACCTTCTGGATCTTAAGCCAGACGCCGTGAGCGTCTGCACTTGGCACAAGGCACATGCACCCGTGACAATCGATGCGCTAAACGCGGGCGTTAACGTGTTAGTGGAAAAGCCCATGGCTCCCACGGGAGATGAGGCCTACGCCATGTACAAGGCAGCCGAGAAGAACGGGAAGGTGCTCATGGTTGGATTCCAGAGCAGGTACAATCCTGAGCTTCAGGCTGCAAAGAAG
>JABEBW010004065.1_pt1 | contig 20754 bp, 17 predicted proteins | sample 7245961 | NCBI WGS metagenome assembly JABEBW01 (sample SAMN14506364, study PRJNA622280) | hot springs metagenome | biome: hot spring [ENVO:00000051]|acidic hot spring [ENVO:00002120]; feature: spring [ENVO:00000027]|sediment [ENVO:00002007]; material: sediment environment [ENVO:01001048]...
ATGTTACTTGAACTTTCAAAGAAATTGAAGGATCTGAAAATAGAATTCAGGGAAGGTGATGTAACACATATTTTCAGTAACACAAAAAGTAACATAATAAAAAATGGTATTGCAAAGAATAACAGGGTTTATGCACTTTATGTTTCAAACCTTGCAGGTTATTTAAAAAGTGAGAAGTACAGGCTTGGAAAGGAGCTTGCTGAAATCATAAGGGTACTTGGTATAGGTGGTTTATTCCATACAGATGAACTACCTGCATATGGTATCAGTGAGCAGGAAGTAAAAGAATTAAAGAAATTTTTCAATGCAGGTGAAAGGGATGCTGTAATTTTCATTGTAGCTGATCCAAATAAAGCAAAAGTGGTCACATCCATGTTGATTGAAAGGATAAATAAGGCCAAGGAGGGGATAACCGAAGAAACAAGGGGGCCAAGGGATGATGGTTCCACGGAATATTTAAGACCACTGCCAGGGAAGGAAAGAATGTATCCTGAAACAGATATTCCACCTGTAAGAATAACGGAAGAGATGATAGAAAAAATTAGGAAAAATCTTCCAAAGAGTTTTGAGGAAACTGTTGAAGAATTTTCAAAAAAATATGGAATATCAAGGCAGGAGGCATATCAGATAATAAACAAAGAACTTGATGAAACATTTGTGAAACTCCATGAAATTTACAAAAATGGTAATGTAGTAGCAAGAACTTTAATAAACACAATCTCTGAAATTGAAAATGATGGTTATGATGTCACAAAGATTGATGAAAATGTACTTTCAAAAATATTTTTGTTTCTGCAGAAAGGATTGATTGTAAAGGATGGAATTCCTTACATTTTGAGAGAATACATAAAATCTGGAAAAAATATAGAGGAAATAGTTGAAAAATACAGGCCAATGAATGAAAACGATCTGAGGGAGATGATTAATAGGATTGTAAAGGAAAATGAAAACATAGTTTCAAAAAGTAATGCAAGGGCAATACTTATGGGAATTGTAATGGAAAAAGTATCAGGGAGGGCTGATGGATCCATGGTTAACAGAATCCTCGAAGAGGTTTTAAAAAATTATTTTAAGGAAATGTGATTTGTGATAATCATGAAATATGTTCCAGATACTTCTGTAATAATAAGCGGTAAGTTTTATGAACTCATATCAAAGGCAGGTGGAGAGGTGATAATACCAGAAGCTGTAATATCAGAAATTGAGGCACAGGCAAACAGGGGTTTAATGATAGGTTTCACTGGTCTGAATGAACTTGAAAAAATAATTGATCTATATCGTAACAACAGGATAAGTTTGTCCTTTGGTGGAAAAAGACCGGAAAGATGGCAGATCGAAAGGGCAAAAACTGGGGAAATTGATGAAATGATAAGGAACGTTGCTATGGAAAACAATGCAACACTTGTAACACAGGATTATGTTCAATACACGGTTGCAAGGATAAAGGGTATAGATGTTATTTTTCTTGGAGAAAAAAAGGTACCAAAGGTAAAGATAGAAGATTTCTTTGATGATCAGACCATGAGCGTGCATTTGAAGGTTAACACAATACCCATGGCAAAAAAAGGATCCCCGGGGCACTTTCAACTTTATCCCTTAACAAACTCACCCATGAATGAAGAAGATCTGAACAATATAGCAAACGATATAATTGAAAGGGCAAGGGGTTCGGAGGATTCATACATAGAATATGAGATGAAAGGTGTTACGGTTGTTCAATTAAGAGAATACAGGATAGTAATAACAAAAAGGCCATTCTCTGATGGTTTGGAAATAACAGCTGTCAAGCCCCTTGTGAAATTTTCCATAGAACATTATGAACTGGATGAAAAAATGCTTAAAAGGTTACTTGAACCATCCCGCGGTATTTTAATATCAGGTGCCCCGGGAGCGGGTAAAACAACATTCGCCCAGGCTGTTGCGGAGTTTTATGCAAAGAATGGTAAGGTTGTAAAAACAATGGAAAGGCCAAGGGATCTGCAGGTTTCAGATGAAATAACACAGTACACGGCTCTTGAGGGTGATATGGAAAAGACGGGAAACATTCTCCTTATGGTAAGACCGGACTACACAATTTTCGATGAGGTAAGAACAACAGAGGATTTCAAGGTATATGCTGATTTAAGGCTTGCCGGTGTTGGAATGGTCGGTGTTGTTCATTCAACAAGAGCCATAGATGCTATTCAGAGGCTGATTGGTAGAATTGAGCTTGGTATGATACCACAGGTAGTTGATACTGTTATTCACATCCAGGATGGCAGAGTTTCCAAGATTCTTACCCTAGAATATGTTGTGAAAATACCAAGCGGTATGACAGAACAGGATCTTGCGAGACCTGTGATAGTTCTTAAGGATTATTACACCAGCAATGTGGAATATGAGATCTATTCTTTTGGAGAAGAAGTGGTTGTTATTCCGGTAAAGGAAGAAAGGAACAGGATCATTGAGCTGGCAGAATCCAGGATATATGATTTACTAAAAAAATATTTGAGGATGCCCATAAAAGTTAGGATTGTAAATGATAATTTAATAAATCTTTTTGTTCCTGAAGATGAGATTCCTGAGGTAATAGGAAAGAAGGGAACGAACATTGAGGAGATTGAAAACATAATTGGTATGCACATTGAAGTTTATCCATTGGAGGAAGAGAAAATAACAAAAGAAATAATGGTTGAAAAGAAAAAGGATATCATCTATCTCATAGGGGATGAATCTCTGGCTGGAAAGAACGGTGCTGTTTATGCAGGAAATGATTATCTATTCAATATTGTTTTTTCAAAGGACGGAATTGCTAAAATAAAAGTGAAATCTGAGCAGGGTAAAAAATTAATGGATGCACTTATGGAAAACAGAAAAATATTTTTCAAAGGTTAGAACCTTTTAACAGATATATCAATAAGTCTTTCGAACGATTTATCTTTCAATGAATACTGTCTTACCTTTACGTTACTTTCCAGTATTATTAACTTTGCGAGATCATCAGGGTACCCTTCAGCATAAACTATTTCCTTTATTCCCGCATTTATAATCATTTTTGCGCATACAACACAGGGATGATTGGTAACATAAATAATCGAATCCTTAACACTAACACCATGCATTGCAGCCTGAATTATTGCGTTTTGTTCAGCATGTAAACCTCTACAGAGTTCATGCCTCTCACCGGAATTTATGTTAAGGTCGTCCCTTATACAGCCTGTAACATCGCAATGGGCCAGGCCTGCTGGGGGACCATTGTAACCTGTTGAAATCGCTCTATTATCCTTTACAATTATAGCACCAACCTTTCTTCTAAGGCATGTAGATCTTGTAGCCGCAAGGTATGCCATTCTCATGAAGTATTCATCCCAATCCGGTCTCTCCATATTATGATTTAAAGACAAATCATTATTAAAATTTGTTGTAGCATTATTTTTTTGATAAAATTGAATTTTCAACCTCATCTAAGAACTGTGAAACATCAATATCAAGATCCCTAGCATAGATTATTGCTGCAACTTCAATTGTTATATATTTCATTTTTGATTTTATCTTGTTTATTTCGCTTACAATTTCGTTTTTCCCTTTGCCGGTTTTCTCCTGAAGGTATTCCACTATTTTCAAAAATGTTTCTTTAGTTTCTTTTGTTTCCTGAAAGTTTAAAATATCTTCAGGAGATATAAAAAAATCAATGGGTATTTCCATACCCTTTGTACTAAACTGTGATGTGTATATTTCATCGTTTTTATCCAGAAGATGTATTCTTGTACATAATTCAAGGAACTTATCAACTAACGATGGTTCGAGCCATCTATTTTCAAAGGAAAGAACTCTGAGGAAATCTTCTCTTTTCAATTCCCTCTTACCACATTTTTTTTCAACGAAAAATATTGCCATTTTTAAATTATCTATCATACTTCCACCACTTTACCATCAACTATTTTGAAATTTCTTACATTTTCAAAATGTATTGATGATATTATAATCTTACCACCATTTTCAACAAAGTATTTCAAGGTGTTAAAATCCTCGGATCTTAAAGCTAAATCTTCAGTTATTTCAAGAGAATGTTTTATCAATTTCATTTTTATTCTATCTCCAGACATAACTGCAACCTTAGCACCAGAGATAAGAACGTCTGAAACATCGTTCATCCATCTTGCGTTGAATTCATACCATACTTCATAGATCTTAGATAATTTTGAAAGAATTTTAAAGTTAATATCCTTTCCCCTTAGAGAATCTTTATCTATAACGTAAATAACCTTATCTTTTACATTTTCAAAAAATTCATCTATGGATGTATAGCCTTCAATACCTTTTTTTGTCAAAACAAATACTGGCATTTCCATAAACAATCATGTAATGGTATAATGTATCTTTTACAAAAATATTTTTAATTAACATATTTTATTGGATCATAAATGAAAATTGCAGTGATTCTGGTGGTAATCGTAATTTTTTTACAGTTTTCAATAGTTTCTAGTGAAAATCAGAATCTCCAGGAAGTTACCGTTTACCATATGAATCTTTTAAATAAAAGTAAAAATGCTGAATTAATCATTGAATATTATGGTGAAAAATCAGCAATTTACAGTTATTTTTCTCAATTCGGATTACAGGTGGAAAGAATTGGGGAATTTTACAAAATATTTGGAAATGCAAAATCCTTTTTAAATGCCTTAAATGTTGAACACAATAAAACCTATTTGCCCAATTCTATTTCTGAGAATTTGGGCACAGTATATTTTGAAACAAATGTGAGTTCAAACATTATGGAAGCAAAGGATCCATATCCAGTAAATGATCTCATAGAAGCATATTCTGTAAACAAACTCATTAATTATGGATTTAATGGAAAAAATTTCACGGCCGTGGTGATTGTTCCATTTGGTGATCCAAACATTACTGAAAATTTAATGGAATTCAACAACATGTATAATTTAGGGCCTTTAAATCTGACAGTTAAATACTTTATATCAAGGCCAACTGTTTATCCTTCACAATGGGTTCTTGAAACGGATCTGGATGTGGAAACCATTCATGCCTTTGCTCCGGGGGCAAACATTATTCTTGCAGTTTCTCCAGATGATAATGTTTCATCACTCGAAAATGTTCTAAAAACGATCGTGGATCAAAAGCTCGGTAATGTAATATCTTTAAGCTGGGGTGGACCTGAAAATGAAATATATGACCCATACTTTCATCAAATTCTGAAGGAGGCAGCTTACAACGGTATAACGGTTATAGCATCATCCGGTGACTCTCCAATCGTAGAATATCCATCATCAGATCCATATGTTGTTTCCGTTGGTGGCACAACGCTCCACATTGATAACGGTACATATCTCTATGAATCTCTATGGGCTGAAAGTGGTGGAGGATACAGTGAAATATTTCAAAGACCTTCTTGGCAATTTTTTTTGAACTCAACGGGAAGAGGAGTTCCTGATATTTCACTTGATGGTAATCCTCAGACAGGTGTATATATTTATAGTGATGGTATGGTTGGTGTAGGAGGTACAAGTCTTTCAGCACCGATTTTTACTGGAATGATTCTCGATTTATATTCAAGACTCCAATTTTCCCTGGGATATTTTTTACCCCAGCTTTATTATATGGATTATTATAACTCAACATTTTTCCACACCGTGTATATACAGGGGAATGTCACAAAATGGAATCAACAGACAGGGTTAGGATCTCCAAACATCTACTCTTGGAACTTTCCAGTTCTTAATTTTTCAGCATCGGCTTTCTTAGGAAACTATTCGGATTTAAAAAATATTTATTTTAACTTAAGAGGATTTTCCGAAACTCCAATGCATACATGGGAGAATAATTCATTTTATGTTCAAATCCAATCGGAAAATAGCTCAATCAAATTTGGCATTTATGATACTAAAAAGGATTCATCTTTTTTTTATGAATACAATTCTCAAATAAAATATCTCAGTATAAAAGTGATTGAAAATTCCCTATACAACGTCACATTTCAATTCCTATCCAATGGAACTTTTCTAACTTTAAACAATAGCGTTTTCTTTATACCTGTAATAATTAAAAATGCATCAATTTACACTTTTGCCTTAAGCCAAGGTCATTGTTCTTTTTACACGAATCTCGGTCCTGTTGAGTTTAGGAATTTTTACGTTAATGGAATAAATGTTAAATCGGCTTATGTTCTTAATAAAAATTTCACATTGTATGGTGCCATGGAAATACCTTTCATTGAAAACGACTTTTTGATCGGTAATGTGGTAAAAGTTGATAGAATACTTTGGCCTGGCAATTACAATTATATTTATACTGGGCCTATCATTTTAAAAAATGAAATGGATCTTTCAAACTATTCATTTATTGTTGGTACCGGAAAGTCATACGATCCATATATTCTCTCAGGTTTAATTTTAAATTCTACGGGATCATCGAATTATCTGATGATTCTTGATCTTTCAGGTTACTATTTAATAAACAGATGTTATAACAATCTTTCAGATACAAGCATACTCTTTGCAAAAAATGTAATATTGAAGATTGAAAATTCCAAATTTTCGTTAAGTAGTTCAAACCTAGGTATTTATCTTTATTCATCCACGGCATATTTTCAAAACGTTTCAATTATGGCAGGAGTCCCAATCCTTGCTTTTTATTCTAACATATTCGTTGAAAATTCCAGTATCTATCTATTTCCAATCCTATTCGGAAGTTTTATTAACATTTTTAATATGGGAATAATATTCTTCATAGTGCCAATTTTTGTACTCAGTCCATACTATATTTTAGCAATACTTTTAACGATCATATTTGGAATTTACCTTTTAAAACGAAGATTTTAAATATAACATTAGAATTACAGTTTTTTGATCAATTGCATGATCATGCAATTGAATAAATCACGCTGATGCCCCTCCTCCCCTTTTATTTCTTTGTATTTTTAAATTCAAAAATCTTTCAATGTGAAATTTTAAATAATCTTTTGGTATAAAAGGAATTACCCGGCTTAGCTCAGTGGTAGAGCGGCGGACTGTAGTGGGAAAAAGCCGCCGCGGAAATCCGCATGTCCCCGGTTCGAGTCCGGGAGCCGGGATTTGCTAAATTTTAAATTTTGAAATGTTATATCTTTTTGCATGTACTGGCAAGATTTAACATACCCTGAGATTGAAGAAAAAATTAAACAGGATCCCATAGTTATATTGCCCATAGGTTCCACAGAGGAGCATGGACACCATTTACCGTTAAGTTCCGATTCGTTGCAGGCCATATATGTTGCTGAAAAGATCGCTGAAAAATCTAATGGTTTAATTTTACCTCCAATTTACTATGGATATACTGAACTTGATGATTTTAAAGGGACCATATCCATTGGTTTTAATACACTGTATAATTTAGTTCTTGATATACTTAATGAAATAACAGATGATGGAGTTAAAAAGATACTGATAATATCAGGCCATGCTAGTTCATTACATATGGGGGCCATTAGGTATGCGTCAAAAAAAATTGTTGAAGAGAAAGATGTTAAAATAATGGTTCTATCAGATTACGATATTGCGTACGAACTGAGAGCAAAACTTGTTCCTGAAAATGATTCCCATGCCGGCATAATTGAAACGTCAAGAATTTTGCATATAAGGGAGGATCTTGTAAAGAAAAACTGGATCTTCGGTGAAGGATCAAAGAAAAAATACATGATCACGAAAGGGTATAGGGAAATCTATCCCTATGGAACACTGAGCAGCCCCAATGGGGCCACAAAAGAACTTGGAGAAAAAATTGATGAATATGTTATTGAGAAACTCTGGGAAATTGTAAAGGAAAATTTCTCCCTATGAAAGAGTTTTAGATCTCTGTGTAACTTCCATTGCAAGATCAAAATCTTCCATTTCCAGTGCCAGGTCTGCTGCCTGATCGTATACATCCATATAGGATTCTTTAAATTCTTTCCTTTTGCTTTTTGCAATACTTTTCATGGTTTCATCAATGGTATCCATCGCAATTTTCAGATAATCCAGAGCCTTTGTCAAATTCCCATTTTCTCTTTCCAGATAGCTCAGGTTTTGTAAAGAAAGTATGTAATTTTCGAAGTCCTTCGTATCTCTGGCTATTTCAAGTGCTTTTTTGAAATAACTTTCTGCAAGTTTCTTATCATTCCAGAGTAAAAGTCCCAGATTATTGTAAAGCTCCGGAAGAAGTTCAGGATATTTTTCAACACAGGTTTTTTCTATTTCTTTGAAAATTTGAATTGCCTCTTTTTCATCTTTTTCAGCAAGAAGTGTTGCATAAAACATCTGTTCTTTTAGGTAGCTTTTCTCATCATTTTTAATTCTATCAAGGACCATCTTTTCATATTTAAGCGCATTCTCCAGATCAGGGGGATCCTTGTAAGTGTAACATTCTGCAATTCTTTTAAGAATAGTTTGTTTTTCTTCTTCACCTGTATCTGGTAAAACCTGAAGGTATAGCTTTAAGGCCTGATCAAACTGTTCTTTGTTGTAAAGTTTTTCTGCGTCTGTGAGCGTTTTGTTATCCATAAGTAACATGAAAACGTTTATTATTTTAACTTTATCGGTGAAAATTTTGCATGCAAAAGGGTTGATAGTTTTCAAATTTAGGTTAAAAATTCCAAAAAAATGTATATACTATAATTGAATTTTAGTTTGAATGGCTAGTGAAAGATTCAGAAGATATGTGATCATCGAAATATCAATACTTTTAATAGTTGCAATTTATGCAATTTTTCCACTTTCATTGGATTTCAGGGTTTTCGTTTATTCAATATTCTCATTCAGCAGAATGCTTTCCGCATATATTCTATCTTTAATATTTTCTATATTCTACGGTCTATATGCTGCAACCAATAGAAAGGCTGAAAGAATTCTGATTCCCATTCTTGACATTCTTCAGAGCGTTCCAATTCTGGGCTTTTTCCCTGTTGTCCTTTTTCTCTTTATCTATTATTTCCCTGCAGGAATCGGGGTAGAAATTGCATCAATAATTCTCATATTCACAAGCCAGGCATGGAATATGGCATTTGGTGTTTATGAAAGTATAATAACCATTCCCAAGGATCTTAAGGAGGTGTCGGATGCATTTTCTCTTACAGGTCTTTCAAAGTTTAGAATTTTATACTTTCCTGCCATGATACCAAGGCTCGTTTATAACAGCATGATGTCCTGGGCTGGTGGATGGTACTTTCTTTTTGCAGCAGAAATAATCTCCGTGGGTAATGTTAATTATACAATACCCGGTCTCGGGTCTTTTTTATGGATAGAGGTTGAATCCGGGCATATTTATAATGGTCTTCTTGCACTATTTACATTAATTCTGATAATAATTGCTATGGATATTTTCATCTGGAGGCCACTGACAAAAATATCAGAAAAATACAAGTATGAAAGTGTTTCAGAAGCAACTGTTGAAAGAAGGTTTTACATGCTGAATATATTAAAATTCCTCCCGGTTTTCAAAAAACCCTTCAACATTTTTAGAAGAATTTTTGACAAAATAACGCACAGGGCAAATTTCCACATTTTTTCTATGATTTGGAAAAATATTAAATATATCGGGTATGCATTTTTACTCTTTATTCTTTCATTAATTGGGTATTCCATATATTTGGTTGTTCATAATGGACTTAACCTAAGCATATCCCCTAGTTATCTGGTCCCTGTTCCTCTGGCGATAGTTCTATCAGTTCTTAGACTTTCCATAGCGTACTTTTTATCCCTTTTATGGATCATTCCCGTTGCCATTTATTTAAAATCTAAAAAAGAAAAATCAAAGTATCTTGTTCCAGTGTTTGAAGTGCTAGCATCAATTCCAGCCACTGCACTTTTCCCTTTTTTTGTTTTACTTTTAATAAATTTACCCTTTGGTGTTGATCTGGCAAGCATTTTTCTAATAATGACAGGAATGCAGTGGTATATACTTTTCAATGTTTTATCTGGGATAGGATCTTTCCCATCAGATTTTGATGATGTTGCAAAAGCATTTAAACTAAGCAAATGGCAATACATAAAAAAGGTTCTTCTTCCTGGTATTTATCCAGCAATTATCACTGGAAGCATAACAGGCTGGGGAGGAGGATGGAATGCACTCATAGTTTCAGAATACATAGTTGTAAATGGTGTTGTTTATTCTGTTCTTGGTCTTGGATATCTCATAGATTATGCAACCTATGATCTTGGTAATGTTGCATTGAACATTACCTATGTTATCGTTATGGTTATCGTGGTTTTCACACTTAATAAAATATTATGGAGAAAACTTTATGAAAAGGCAAAGTTACATTCCTACGAATTATGAGAATCAGCGTAAGGCTTGGGAAAGGGAATACAGGGGGAACAGAATTCTATGGAGGGGTGAAAGAGAATGGTCAAATTTAGTAAAATATATTGATAAGTCACACCTAATTCTTGATCTTGGCTCTGGTCAGGGTAAATCTTCAAAGTATCTTTTAGAAAGGGGTTACAATGTAATTCTTTTGGATTTTTCAATGAACGCTCTTAGAAGTTTAAAATTTCAGAGAGTTTTAGGAAATGGTCTTGCGATTCCATTTAGGGATGAATGTTTTGATGCTGTTTTTGCCATACATGTCATTTCTCATGTTATTGAAAGGGAGAGAATGGTAAAGGAAATTGAAAGGGTAACAAAGAAAAATGGATTCATTTTTGTTGAAGTATTTTCGATAGAAGATTTCAGATATGGAAAGGGAGATGAGGTTGAAAAAAACACCTTCCTGAGAGGGAATGGTATTATTACACACTATTTCTCCGAAAGTGAGCTGGAGGATTTGTTGAAAAATTTTCAAATTGTTGAAAGAAAAAGGTTTTTGGTAAGGAGAAAAATTTTCAATAAAATATATAATATGGTAACATTGTTTTTTATAGGAAAAAAGAGATAACAAAAAATTTTTATTAAAGAACATATTATAGATATAGAAACAAGAAGGAGAAAAGTGAGTATGGAAAATGGTGCGAATGATTATAAAGCAGAAAATATACAAATATTGAACGACATAGAGGCGGTTAGGAAAAGACCAGGGATGTATATTGGAAGCACTGAGGAGCGCGGTTTACATCATCTCCTCATGGAGGTTGTGGACAACAGCGTTGATGAAGCCCTTGCTGGAGTTTGCAAAAATATAATTGTAAAGCTTTATCCTGATGGATCTGCAAGTGTTGAGGATGATGGTCGTGGAATCCCTGTTGAAATCCATCCACTTTATAATAAACCCGCTCTGGAGATAGTTTTAACGGAACTTCATTCAGGTGCAAAATTTGACAGGAAGGTGTATAAGGTATCCGGTGGTTTACATGGCGTTGGTATACATGTGGTAAACTTTCTTTCAGAATGGCTTAGAATAGTGGTTAGAAGGGAAGGAAGGGTATATTATCAAGAATATGGAAGGGGTCAGAAGAAAACAGAAATTTTAGATCTGGGGGACTGGAAAAATGGAATGGAAATTCCAAAAGATATAAAATTGGAAATTGATACCACACATGGAACATATGTTCATTTTAAACCTGACACCACAATTTTTGAAACAACCAACTTTAAATATGACATTGTGAAAGGAAAACTCAGAAGTCTTGCATTCTTAAATAAAGGTTTAAGGATAGTTCTGAAAGATCTCAGAAATAACACTGTGGAAGAATTCAAATACGATGGTGGTCTTGTGGAATTTATAAAATTTTTGAATGAGGGTATCAATACAATCCATGAGGACATAATCAATTTTTCCGAATCCAGTGATTCTATATATGTTGAAGTTGCAATTCAATACACAGATTCTTCCTATGAAACAATGCTCGGTTACGTAAATGATATTCACACAGAGGAGGGTGGAACCCATATTGTTGGTTTTAAAACAGCTCTTACAAAAGTCATAAACGATTATATCAAAGAAAATGGTCTCAGTGACATAAACATAACTGGTGAGGATGTCAAGGAAGGACTTACAGCAATTATTTTACTCAAACATCCTGAACCTCAGTTTGAGGGTCAAACAAAAACCAAGCTGGGTAATGGTGATGTGAAAGGTATAGTTTATTCCATAACACAGAAAAACTTGAAAAAATATTTTGAGGAGCATCCCAATACTGCAAAATTGATAGCATTGAAGGTAATAAATACAGCTGAAGCAAGGGAAGCAGCAAGAAAAGCAAAGGAACTTGTAAAAAGGAAGAATCTTCTTGATACACTTGATTTGCCAGGTAAACTGGCAGATTGTACATTGGAGGAAAGAAGCAAAACCGAGCTTTTTATTGTTGAAGGTGATAGTGCGGGTGGATCCGCAAAACAGGCAAGAAACAGGGAATTTCAGGCAGTCCTTCCGCTCAGAGGAAAGATACTCAACGTCGAAAAGGCAAACATAGAAAGAGCATTCAAAAGTGAGGAAATCAAGGCTTTAATATCAGCCATAGGGACCGGTATAAAGGATAATTTTGACTTGAATAAACTGAGATTTGGGAAAATAATAATAATGACGGATGCGGATGTTGATGGTGCTCACATAAGAACTCTTCTTCTTACATTCTTTTACAGATACATGAAGGATCTCATAAGTAACGGTCATGTTTATATCGCGCAACCGCCTCTTTATAAAATTCAAAAAGGTAAAGAGGTCAGGTATGTATATTTAGATGAAGAAAAGGAAAATGTGCTTAAGGAATGGGGAGAAAATGCTGTTGTTCAGAGGTTCAAAGGTCTTGGAGAGATGAATCCAGAACAACTCTGGGAAACCACCATGAACCCAGAGACGAGAAGGCTTGTAAAGGTAGATATTGAAACGGGGGCAGAGGCGGATAGAATATTTACACTCCTCATGGGTGATAAGGTTGATCCAAGGAAAGAGTACATAATGAAACATGCAAGGGAAGCATTAAACATAGATGTATGAGGTGTTATCATGTCAAATGTGGAATCAAGGGCAATTGAAGAAGAAATGAAAAACTCCTATATGGATTATGCAATGAGTGTTATTGTTGGAAGATCACTTCCTGATGTTAGGGATGGTCTAAAACCTGTGCAGAGAAGAATCCTTTATTCCATGTATGAAATGAATTTAACCCATGATAAACCGTTCAAAAAATGTGCAAGGATTGTTGGGGAAGTTATGGGTAAGTATCATCCACATGGAGAGGCGCCAATTTATGATGCACTTGTAAGAATGGCACAGCCATTCTCTATGAGATATACCTTTGTGGACGGACAGGGAAACTTTGGGAGCATTGATGGTGATACACCAGCCGCAATGAGGTACACTGAAGCAAGACTCACCAGAATAGCTGAGGAAATGCTTGAGGATATTGAAAAGGATACAGTTCCAATGGTAATGAACTTTGATGGTAGCCTGAACGAACCTTCAGTTTTACCATCCAAAATACCGAATCTTCTCATAAATGGTTCCTCTGGTATAGCGGTAGGAATGGCAACAAACATGCCACCACATAATATAGGGGAAGTTGTGGATGCAATAACATATTACATTCAAAACAGGAACGCTACTGTGGAGGATCTAATAAAGTTCATAAAAGGGCCAGATTTTCCAACAGGTGGAGAGATTTACAATTTCTCAGGTATTGTGGAAGCGTATAAAACAGGTAAGGGGACTTTCAGGTTGAGGGGTAAATATCATCTTGAAGGTGATGAGAATCGTAGAAGCATTGTTTTTACAGAAATTCCTTATGAGGTTAATAAGTCAGATCTTCTTCAAAAGATAGCATCCCTTATAAAAGAGGAAAAGATAACAGGAATACAGAACATAAAGGATGAATCTGATAAAAATGGAATAAGAATAATATTCAAACTTAAGAAAGATGCGAACGTTGATATTGTTTTAAATCAACTTTTTGAACATTCGCAGCTTGAGGTTTCTTACGGTATTATAAACCTTGCAATCCTTGATAATATCCCCAAGCTTTTCAATCTCAGGGATTTGATTGAACATTTTGTTATACATAGATTTAATATTATAAAAAAGAGGGTTGAATTTGATCTTAAGAAAGATGAGGAAAGGGAACATATTCTTAAGGGTTTTTTAATTGCTTTGGACAATCTGGATGAAGTTATATCAACAATAAGATCATCTCTGAACTATGATGAGGCAAAGAAATCATTAATTGAAAAATTCTCCCTTACGGAAATTCAGTCAAAGGCAATTCTTGATCTAAGGTTACAGAGATTAACAGCAATGGAAAGGGAATCAATAGTTAATGAGGAAAAATCGTTAAGTGAAGAAATAGAGAAACTAAAATCCATACTTTCAAATGAAGGGAAAATTTATGGGATCATGGTTGATGAACTTAAACAGATAAAGGCAAAATATGGTGATGAAAGAAGGACAGAAATAGTTATGGAAGAAATAACAAGGAGGGACGTTGAGGATCTTGTTCCCCCTGAAAATGTGCTTGTGACATTTTCCAAAGATGGATACATCAAAAGGATACCCCTTACAGAATACAGGGAACAGTCCAGGGGTGGTATTGGTCTTATAACAGAGTACAGTGAAAAGGATTATCCAAAACAGATATTCATAGCAAACAACAGGGATACACTCTTGCTTTTTACAAATAAGGGAAGGGTATACTGGCTGAAATGTTACAGGATAGTTCAAACATCCAGGAAAGCCACCGGTAAAAACATAATAAATTATGTAAATCTTTCAGAAAACGAGAAGGTGGAAAAAATAATACCTGTTAAGGGATTTGAATCGGGATACGTAATATTCCTAACGAAAAAGGGCTATGTAAAAAGAACATCGCTGAAAGCTTTTTCCAATCCAATGAAAAGAGGAATAATTGCAATAAATCTTAGAGATGATTCTATAGCTGATGTGGTTTTTAGTGATGGAAAAAGCATGGTTTTAATAGGTACAAAGAAGGGAATTGTTACAAAGTTCAGGGAAGAAAATCTAAGATCAATGGGCAGGAATTCTTACGGTGTAAGAGGAATTAGACTTTCTCCAAATGACGAAATTGTTGGCATGGTCATAGGAGAAGATAAAGATAACCTGTTAACAATTACTGAACTTGGAAAGGGTAAGAGGACGAGAATTGGTGAATTTCGTCTTTCTCACAGAGGTGCAAAAGGTGTCAAAGCCCATAGATTGAACGAATCAACAGGATTAATGGTATCATTAACAGTGACTGATGATTCCGGATCAATAATGGTTCAAACACTTAATGGTATGACCATTCAGATACCAGTTAAAGAGATACCTGTGCTTGGAAGAAACACTTCTGGTGTTAGAATTATAGATCTGAAAGAGAATGACAGGGTTATAACATCCACAAAAATACCTGAAATTGAAAATCATTGAACCAGGGATACCCCGGATCTATCCATTTTTGCCTTGAACGGTCTGTATCCTTTACTTTCAAGTATTTCCATCACCCTATCTTCATCCTTTGGAAGGATTATGACAGAGCCTCCCCCTCCGGCACCTGTGATTTTTGCACCGTAGGAATAATGCATAACACTTTCTATAATTTCATTGGTTTTCTCATGACCAACTCCAAGTATGGAAAGAAGTTTATTGTTTTCATTCATCAATTCACCAATCTTTTCCACATCCCCCGTTTCAAGTTCCTTAATGCTTTGTATTGAAATATTACCAATTTTTTTAATTATTTCCATTCCAAATGAATTCTTGGATACGAAATTATAGACTTTTTCAACCTGAACAGCTGTGGATCCTTTAACTCCAGAAAACACGACTATGAGATTTAGTTCATTTATTTCTATTCTTGAAACATACCATGTTCTTTCATTTAAGTTTATTTTCCATAGTGCATTATCCATTAAATCTGATGAGACAATTATGCATCCACCAGCTGTTATAGTACTTGTATCCACAGGACTGGCCCTTCCTTGAACATTATGTTCCGTCAAAAATGCCATTTTTGCAATTTCATTCCTTTTCCAGGAGTTCTTCAATGCAAGTGCGGATGAAACTGTTGCTACCGATATGGACGCAGAGGAGCCAAGGCCTGATGAGCTTTCTATCATACTTTCAGTTCTAATTCTCAAATTTTTTTCAATTCCCACAATCTCGAGAGCTTTTAAAATATATGAATGATATTTGAAATCCGGTTTCAAACCGTCAATTGTTGTCTCTTTACTGTAATCCATTTCAACCGTTGAATGCAGGTTTATTGCCATTGATATTGCGGGCTGGCCATACACAACAGCATGTTCGCCAAACAGTATAACTTTAGCGGGAGCTTTAGAGATCATTTATCATCCCCCTGAACTTTAAAGCATCATTGCACATATGTACATTGTTGAAAAGTACATAATCGTTTACCTTTGTCATATCCTTAAGATTTTTAAGATCTTTCTCTGTGAAAATATAGTTGTATGATCCAATTCCATGCAACCTAAAGTAGTTGAAATCTCCATAAATTGGTTTTTGTTTGAAAGGATCCACAACGTGAATAATGTTAAAATCACTGAATATTTTCAAAAGAGTACTATCTGACCATTTTCCCCTTGGCTCCCATCCAAACAAAATACCCTGTTTTTTAAATGTTGTGAAAAATTCAAAAATATTTTTTACATTGTTTTCAGATTCTCCAAAACTTGGGGGAGATTGAAATATGATTATTTTTGCTTTTAAAATATTCGCATACTCAAACATTTTTTCCATTGCAAGTTCAGTATCTTTATTCACTCTAAAATTCCCAAAATTATCTGTGTTTAGGTCATAAGATTTAAATCTCCTGTATGTTGGACTGTTTTTTTCATGCGTGATTATCTGTATGGACTTAATTGTGAATTCAAAATTCTCCGGTGCTTTTATTCTGTAACTCTTAAGCGTTTCTTCTTTAACAAAATCATAGAATGTATTCTGCAATTCAACAACGTCTAAGTTTTTAAATATGAATGACTGGGATCTGCAGAAGCCACAGGTTCCTATTTTCATTTTATATAATCATAATAAAAGCAAATAGATAAAACTTTTATATTGAGAATAATTCCTTTTCGTATATGCTTAAAAATACACTGATAGAGATATTCGGGTACATATTGATAACAGTAGCCTTGCTTTTCTATTTTGGCTGGGCTATTTATTACAATGCCTGGACAGATGTGGGTCTATTCTCATTCACAGCACCAATCCTTCTTTTTGGTATTTTAGGGGTAATCCTCGCCAGGTTCAGCGAAAAATCAAATCAATAAGGTTTACCAACATAAGCAAAATTAGTTGTCTCTTTGCCACATACTATGCATTTACCAACCTTATCATTTTTCACAAAAGGTGTTCCAAGTAACCTTTTGTCTGTATATTCCTCAATTTTGTGCGCACAGGAATCATCACCGCACCAGTAAACCCTAGAAACAATTTCACTGTTTTTTACATTTTCAAGGTTATCCTCATCCTTCACCTGAGAATACATTGTTTCCCAGGCCCTCTTTCTCAAAGATTTTTGTATATCTTGAAGGATCTCACCGATCTTTTCAATGTAATTTTCTCTGCTAAGGGTGATCCTCTTAAGCGTGTCCCTTCTTGCAACAGTTACAATATTTTTTGCAATATCCTTTGGTCCTATTTCCAGTCTTAAAGGAACACCTTTCAATTCCCAATCGTAGAACTTATAACCTGGGGTATAGTTGTCCCTATCATCCAGCTTTACTCTAAATCTCTTTGAAAGTTCAGAAAAAACAATTCTACTTTCTTCAATTACTTTTTCTTTTTCCTCTCCAACTATTGGAATTATAACAATCTGAATTGGAGCAATTTCGGGAGGCAATATAAGTCCCCGGTCGTCCCCGTGGATTCCAACAAGTGCACCAATTATTCTTTCACTTATTCCAAAAGTTGTTTGATACACATGTTCTCTGGATCCATCCTCCTTTAGAAATGTTATATTGTAAGCCTTAGAAAAATTCTGTTTGTATTGATGCATTGTTCCGATCTGTAATGGTCTGCCCGATGGTAAAAATGTATCTGCTGCGATTGTATAAAATGCACCTGCAAATTTATCCCAGTCCGGCCTTTTATTGAGAACATAAGGAAGAGCAAGTTTTTCACACAATTTTTCCCAGATTTCAATGTCCTCCTTTATCTGTCCTTCAGCATCTTCAAAACTCTCATGGCAAGTGTGTGCCTCAAAGAAATGTATTTCCCTAACTCTAAGGAAAGTTCTTGTTTGTTTTGTCTCATACCTAAACACATTCACAATCTGGAATATTTTTAACGGAAGGTCCGCATGGGTCCTTACCCACAGTGAAAAAAGCGGATACATGGCAGTTTCGCTTGTTGGTCTTAAAACTAAAGGTACATCTAAGGGTGAATCTCCTCCCTTTTCAACCCAGAAAACCTCACTGCTGAAACCCCTTATATGTTCCTCCTCCTTTGAAAACTGATCCTTTGGAATGAGAAGTGGAAAACACACCTCCTCATGGTTTGTTTCAAAAAGAAGTTTTCTAAGCGTCTCATCAAAGTTTCTTGCAATGGCCCAGCCATAGGGTAGCCAGACATTCATACCTTTAACAGGGTATCTCTTATCTACAAGCTTTGCCTCTTCTATTACTTCATTGTACCATTCATTAAACTGTTTCTTGCTGAATTCCATAGAGAAGAAAAAAGGGATTTATTACTTAAAATTTTTTTCAATGAATTTAAAAAATTTAATGATAAACATATTCATTAAGGTTTTTTGTGGTTACTATGGACGAAAATCTTGAAAATGCGTTAAAAATTAGGCAGCTTGCAATGGAACATAACAGATTTTTTGAGGAATCTATACCACTAATTGCAAGTGAAAATGTTCTTTCTCCACTTGCCAAAGAACTTTTGCTATCCGATCTTGGATCAAGATACGCTGAAGGTCTTCCTGGAAAGAGATATTACCAGGGTAACTATTACGTTGATCAGATTGAAATACAAACAACTGAACTTGCAAAGAGACTTTTCAGGACCGAATATGTGGATGTGAGACCCATATCCGGTACAAATGCAAATCAGGCTGTTGTTTTTGCATTAACCCAGCCGGGGGATATAATAACATCCCTTCCCCTCGCTGGTGGAGCACATATAAGCAGTGCAAAGTTTGGAACAGTTGGTTTCAGGGGTTTGAACCCAATAAACTACCCATTCGATGTTGAAACTATGAACATAGATGTGGACCTCACGGAAAAATTGATAAAAATTGTAAAGCCAAAGGTTGCACTTTTTGGACAATCTGTGTTTTTATTCCCAACACCATTAAAACAGCTGCAGGATGCTTTCAATGAGGCTGGATGTTATGTGTGGTATGATGGTGCGCATGTTCTCGGTCTTATTGCGGGGGGAAGGTTCCAGGATCCTCTCAGGGAGGGTGCTCATGTTGTTTCGGGTAGTACGCACAAAACTCTGCCTGGACCGCAGAGGGGAATAATACTAGGGAACCCAAAGGATGATGAAATGTGGGATAAGATTCAGAGAGCAGTTTTTCCGGGTGTGATAAGCAATCACCATCTTAACACTATGGCAGCATTGGGGGTAACACTTGCAGAACATATTGAGTTTGGGGAGCAATATGCTGATCAGGTGATAAGAAACGCCAAGCGTTTGGCAGAGACACTTAATTCCTACGGTTTTAAGGTTTTGGGTGAAAAGGTTGGTTTTACGGAGAGCCATACAATACTTGTTGATGTTAAGGCGCAGGGTGGTGGAAGAAAGGTTGCGGAAAACCTTGAAAAGGCAAATATTGTTCTTAACATGAATCTTCTTCCATATGATGATCCGTCAAAACCTAGGAATCCTTCTGGAATAAGGATAGGAACTCAGGAAGTAACAAGGATTGGAATGAAGGAATCCGATATGGATGAAATAGCCAACTTCATAAAGAGGGTTGCCATGGGTAATGAAGACCTCAACAAAGTAAAGGAGGATGTGAAGGATTTTAAAGCACAGTTTAAGAGTGTTAAATACTGTTTCTATGAAGGTAAAGAAGCATACAGATACATTGATTTACTTTCAATGATGTAAACGTAAATAAAATTCATATATAGGTAACAATTATGGAATGATACAAACATTCAAAGGGATTGGCTATGGATGATAATAAAGAGTTCAGATACATTGTAAGGCTTGCTAATACAGATATAGATGGAAATAGGATAGCCGTTTATGGTCTCATGCAAATAAAAGGCATTGGTTATAGAGCTTCAGAACTTATTTTGAAAGCTGCGAGCATACCAAAAACTAAAAAGATTGGAGAACTCACGGACGATGAAATTGATAAATTGAAAAAAATAATTGAAAATGCAGGAGAACATTTACCATGGTGGGCCACAAATAGAAAAAAGGAGCTTCTCACAGGAAAAAATTTACATCTCATAGGTTCTGATCTTGAACTTGCAATAAAAGACGATATTGATTTGCTAAAGAAAATAAGGGCATACAGAGGTATAAGGCATGAGAGAGGTCTTCCTGTAAGAGGTCAGAGAACAAGATCCAACAACAGAAGTGGTCTCACTGTCGGAGTGTCCAGAAAGAAGGAGGAGGCGAAGAGTTAATGGGAGATCCCAAATTCAACAGAAAAACGTATGAAAAGCCAAGACATCCATGGGAAAAGGAAAGGATAGAGGAAGAAAACAGGCTTCTCAAAGAATACGGGTTGAAAAATAAAAGAGAAATATGGAAAACAGAATCAATTTTAAGGAATTTCAGAGCACAGGCGAGAAAGCTTCAGGCAAAGATAAGATACAATGATCCACAGGCAAACAGAGAGCTTAAACAGTTACTTGATAAACTCATATCCTACGGTTTACTGGATGAAA
>JABEBW010003667.1_pt1 | contig 20604 bp, 22 predicted proteins | sample 7245961 | NCBI WGS metagenome assembly JABEBW01 (sample SAMN14506364, study PRJNA622280) | hot springs metagenome | biome: hot spring [ENVO:00000051]|acidic hot spring [ENVO:00002120]; feature: spring [ENVO:00000027]|sediment [ENVO:00002007]; material: sediment environment [ENVO:01001048]...
TTTTTGGTTTGTTGTTTGTATCATCTTGTTCCACGCTAGAAATAACTAAATCTAACCCAAGTTTACCAAATGTAGAAATCACATCAGCCAAAGGTGGCATACAATCCGTTACGCTTACATGGGTGCCAATTACAAACCAAAATATAAAAGGCTATGTAATTTACAGATCTGGTTCACCTAATGGCAAATTTGAATTTTTAACCCAAATCAACAATAATTTGCAATCAAGTTACACGGATAGTGGCGGTATTCTATCTACTTTAGAAAATGATACCACATACTATTATAGAATTGCAGCATTTAACGATCAAGGCGTGGGCCCTTTTTCACAGGTATCTGCTACAACGCTGCCAAGACCTAACCCTCCTACTGGCTTAAAAGTAATCAGTGGCTTGCCCCATAGTTTGATAATACAATGGCAGCCATCAAACGATATGTCTGTAGCTGGATATATGGTTTACAGGGCTGAATCTAATCTTGGACCATTTAAAGCTATAAAACGATTGAATGGTAGGGAAAATACTACGTATACAGATACTGGTTTAGGTGATGGTGTTACTTACTATTATGAAGTATCAAGCATTAACTATAAAGATGTAGAAAGCCCACCGAGTGCATATGTCTCTGGCACAACTCAAATTAAGCCCATACCTCCACTATCGCTTAAAGCTTTACCAACTGGTGCTGGCGAAATAACAGTTTATTGGTTTCCAAGCCCTACAAAAAATGTAGCCTACTATAAGATTTATTATGGCAATAGTCCATCGTCAATGGCTTACGTTGGAGAAGTTAAATCGTCTGAGCTTCAATATACTATCAAACATTTAGAGCCTGGCAAAATCTACCTTTTTATGGTTAAATCCATCGATGCAAGTGGCGTTTCAAGTCCAGACTCAGAAATTGTCCAAGGAAAAACATTTCCTATACCTCAAGCTCCAAAAGGCATCAAAGTTGAGCAATTGCCAAATGGTTCTGTAAAAATTGAGTGGGCAAGCTCAGGCAATGATATAGCCTACTACAAGCTTTTTAGGAGATATTACTTATTTATCACAGGCGAAATTGCTAAAGTTCAAGGAACTTCGTATATTGATGACAAAGTAAAGCCAAACACCACATACTACTATTGGGTAAAGGCAGTTGATAAATGGGGACAAGAAAGTCCAGATTCAGAGACAGTATCGATAAAAACTAAAAATTAATAAATGTTTGTTCAATTAAAAGGCACTTTTGTTGTCGGTATAGATTCATATGGTGTTGATGTAGAAATTGATAGTTCAAAGGGGATGCCTGCATTTAATATAGTGGGTCTTGCAGATAATGCCATAAAAGAAAGTAAAGAACGTGTAAGAAGCGCTTTGCTTAATAGCTCGCTACCTTTTAAAGCAACAAGACTAACAGTAAACTTATCACCAGCAGACATAAAAAAAGAAGGTAGCCAATTTGATTTACCAATAGCTATTGGTATTGCCATAATAAATGGCGTCGAAGTATCAAAGAATTTAGACGAGTTCCTATTTGCTGCAGAATTATCACTTGATGGCAAACTCAAGCCCGTTAATGGAATTTTGCCCATTTCAATATACGCTAAACAACAGGGATTGAATCTTATCATAGCAAAAGAAAATGCTCATGAAGCATCACTTGCTAAAACCAATATTTATGCATTTGAGAACTTGTCAGAAGTTATTAGCTTTCTAAATGGAACACTAAGTGCCACTTTATACAATGACTATCAAGAAATAGAAAACGCTCAGTACGATATTGATTTTTCAGAAATTAAAGGCCAACATAGAGCCATTAGGGCTGCGCTCATTGCTGCAAGTGGTTTTCATAATCTAATGTTTATTGGTCCACCTGGCACAGGAAAAAGCATGCTTGCACAAAGAATACCGACAATTTTGCCTCCAATGAGTGAAGAAGAAATTATAGAAACAACAAAAATATACAGTGTAGCGGGTTTGCTTAAAGAGTATAAGGTAATAACAAAAAGACCATTTCGTTCTCCACACCATACAGCAAGCGATATTAGTTTAATTGGTGGTGGCATAAGCGCAAAACCAGGTGAAATTAGCCTAGCGCATAATGGCGTACTGTTTTTAGATGAATTGCCAGAATTTAAGCGCAATGTAATAGAAGTGCTAAGACAACCATTGGAAAATGGCTATATTAATGTTTCTAGAGCAAAATTTACAATTGACTATCCTGCTAATTTTATGCTTGTTGCAGCTGCAAATCCATGTCCGTGCGGCTACTTTGGTTCTAAAACAAAAAAATGCACGTGTAGTTTTGAGCAAATTAAGCGCTACAGAAGTAAAATTTCTGGTGCTTTTTTGGATAGAGTTGATTTGTATGTAGAAATGCCTGAGGTAGATTATGATCATATTCAAGCAGAATCCACATATACAAGTAGCAAGTTAATGCAAAGCGTACTTGAAGCTCGAGACATTCAACACAATCGTTTTAGCAATGAAAAGATTAAAACCAACTCTAAAATGACGCCGCGTTTGATAAAAAAATATTGCCAATTGGACACTGAGGCAGAACAAACGCTAAAACAAGCTATGCAAGTTATGCATTTTTCTATGAGGAGTTTTTCAAAAATACTTAAAGTTGCACGCACAATTGCTGATTTAAGCAAAAGCGATATAATCTCTAAAATACACATTAAAGAAGCAATAAGTTATAGATACAGCGAAACCTAAAGGAGGTGGCTTATGCAAACATACAAAACCTATATTGGCGGCAATTGGATAGAAACAGGTAGCTTGTTGGATGTTACAGAAAAATACACAAATGAAGTATTTGCAAGAGTCCCGCTATGTGACAAAACGCATATAGACTTAGCCGTAAACGCTGCACACCAAGCATTTGAAAGCTTTAGAAAAACACCAGCACATGAGAGAGCGCAAATTTTAGAAAAAGCAGCAAATTTAATATTAAAACGCAAAGATGAGATAGCCACAACGATTTGCAAAGAAGCAGGCAAAGCGTGGAAGTATTCCATAGGCGAAGTCATAAGGGGCTATGAAACATTTAAGTTTGCAAGCTGTGAAGCCACGCGCATACATGGTGAAACAGTACCGCTTGATGCAAGCGTATCTGGCGTCAACAGAGTAGGCTACTACATAAGGGTGCCAATGGGCGTAATTGCAGCAATTACACCATTTAACTTTCCCCTAAACCTAGTATCCCACAAAGTAGCGCCAGCTATAGCAAGCGCAAATACAATCGTTCTAAAGCCAGCTTCCACAACACCCACTACAGCTTTGATATTAGCAGAGATATTGGAAGAAGCAGGTTTGCCAAAAGGTGTATTTAATGTAGTAATTGGTTCTGGCTCAAGCGTCGGAGATTATCTAGTATCGCACCCTTTAGTGAAGAAAGTCACATTTACAGGCTCGCCTGCTGTAGGAGATGGTATTATTAGAAAAGCTGGTATAAAGCGCGTAACGCTAGAGCTTGGCAATAATTCTGCCACTATAATTGAAAAAGATGCAGATATTGACAAAGCTATACCCAGATGCATAGCAAGCGCTTTCTCAAACTCTGGCCAAGTATGCATTTCACTGCAGCGCATTTATGTGCACAAAGATATAGCTGATGAATTTAGTGAAAAGTTCGCCAAAGCAGTTAAAGAGTTAAAGATTGGCAACCCGCTTGACAATGATGTTGAACTTGGGCCCATGATTGATGAAAAAGAAGCGCTTAGAGCAAAATCATGGATAGATGAAGCTGTTTCTCAAGGCGCTCACATTTTATGCGGAGGCAATATAGAAGGCAGGATACTCTACCCAACTGTACTTAGAAACACAACAAAAGATATGAAAGTGATGTGCATGGAAGTATTTGCGCCCATTGTATCTATTGTAGAATACGATAGTTTTGAAGAGGCAATCAAGCATGTAAACGATTCAGACTATGGTTTGCAAGCAGGTATTTATACAAATGACATAAGAAAAATACACTACGCTATAGAAAACCTCGATGTAGGCGGTGTAATGATAAACGATACATCTATTTTTAGGGTTGATAACATGCCATACGGTGGCAACAAGCTATCTGGCATTGGCAGAGAAGGGGTGCGTTTTGCCATTGAGGAGATGACAAACATAAAAATGGTGATGATAAATTTGAATTAATAAATGCTTTACAAAATAAAACTTTTTGATACAATTGGGGTAATATGGCAGAAGAAGAAAAAAGAGAAAAAAAGAAAAGTAAAAAATCTATATTGCTTATTGTAATAGTTTTAGTTGTATTAATTGCTCTAGCAGCAGGAGCATTTTTATTTCTAAAAAAAGGTTCTTCAAATAGTTCAAAAAACACTCAGCCTATCCAATCTGAGTCTGTAATAAATGATAAAAACATGCACATAAAAAACTTAAACAATATAATAGTTAATTTGGCAGATCCCTCCGGCGATAGATATTTAAAAATCTCACTTGCTTTAGTAATGAATGGCAAAGCAAAACCATCAAGTGGCGGCGAATCATCTGGTGATACACTAGAGGATGCAGCAATAAAAAACGCTATTATAACAGTATTATCAACAAAAACATCTGACAATTTATTGACGCTTTCTGGAAAAGAAGAGTTAAGAAAACAGTTAATTAAAGCTATAAACAAAGCTTTGGGTGAAGATGTTGTAAAAGATATTTACTTTACTGATTTTATTGTGCAATGAAAGAAGAAGAATTAGTTCCTTTTTACAATGTGGCGGTTGAAACATACTATGATCTAGGCAGAGCCAAAGTAAAGCTAAGGGATATTTTACACTGGGTCGAAGGTAGCGTTATAAAATTAGACCGTTTATCTGGTGAGTATATTGATGTATTTATTGAAAATCAGATTTTTGCCAAAGGTGAAATAATAATTGTAGATGAAAAATTTAGTATAAGGTTATCTCAAATTTTAACTCCAGAAGAAGTCATGGAATACAACATAGAATGAGGCCTTTTAATATTGTTTTTTTGTTATTGGTATTATTATTTAAACCTATTGTCGCATATGCTGATTCAATTAATTATTTAGCCTATTCTTTAAAAGCATTAGGCAGTGTAATAATAGTTGTTGCGCTATTATTTGCAAGCGTGTGGGCATTAAAAAAGCTTCAAATCAACACTAAAAAAAGTGGGCGTATCAAAATATTAGATAAAACTTATATAGATAATAAACATAGCCTTATGATAATTGAGGTTGATGAAAAGCAATTTTTAATTGGCGTGGGCAGTGAAATAAACTTAATCGTACAATTAAGCGAAAATGAAAAAAATATTTAGCCTAACAATTATTATCCTTTTAATAGGTTTAAGTTTAAATGCTTTTGGAGCGCCAATTGGTCCTTCATTAAGCATAAGTCTAAACGGTGCTACTACACCACAAAATATTTCAAATGCCATAAAATTATTAATACTACTTACCGCTTTAGCTATTGCACCATCTTTTTTAATCATGCTTACATCATTTACACGCATAATAATTGTGCTTTCTATTTTAAGACAAGCAATGGGTTTACAGCAAGAGCCGCCAAATCAAATTCTGCTTGGTATTGCGCTGTTTTTAACAATATTTATAATGTCTCCAACAATAAGCGCAGTCTATAATAATGCCTACAAGCCTTTTAATGAAGGAAAATTAAGCTTAGAACAAGCCTATGATGCCGCACAAGCTCCTATTAAAGCCTTTATGCTAAAGCAAACTCGTCAAAAGGATATTGCGCTTTTTTTGCGCATTGCCAATAAACCAAACCCAAAAAATGTCCAAGAGTTGGGTTTAAATATACTTGTGCCTGCTTTTATTATCAGTGAATTAAAAACAGCTTTTGAAATAGGTTTTTTGCTTTATATACCATTTGTTATTATAGATATTGTTGTATCTAGTGTGCTTATGAGCATGGGAATGATGATGTTGCCACCAATTATGATATCTTTGCCATTTAAATTGTTGTTGTTTGTTTTGGCAGATGGTTGGAATTTAGTTGTTCTATCGCTTGTAAAAAGTTTCCATTAGAGGTGATTTATGGATGTAGCTACAGTCGTTGGCATTGGCAGAAGTGCCATGCAAATAGCTTTAATGCTTTCATTGCCAATATTGGTTGTAAGCTTAATAGCAGGTTTGCTTGTAAGTATTTTCCAGGCTATAACACAAATTCAAGAAATGACACTCACATTTATACCAAAAATTATTGCTGTTGCTTTAACTTTGTTATTTTTAGCTCCTTGGATGGCAAAATTACTAACAAATTATACAATTGAACTATATCAAAATATTCCTAATTACATAAGATGAATGAACATCTTGCACTGCTAAATGTGCCTTTTGCTGATTTAGAAATCTTTTTTTTAGTCTTTGTGCGTGTAGCTTCCATACTATTGCTTGCACCAATTTTTAGCTATAAATCCATTCCTATAATGGTTAAAATATTATTTAGCATCACTTTTGCTTTTGTGCTCTACCCTTTGGTTAAAGATTATGTAAATGTAAACATAACAAACATGGTTGAACTTATTGTGGTGGTTGTGAGGGAAATTTTGCTTGGCGCAAGTTTAGCGTTTTGTATACAATTTGTATGGGCTGGTATAGAAATAGCTGCAGGACTTGTTTCTTTTATGATGGGCTTTAGTATTGCAAATGTCCTAAGCCCTCAAACAAATACACAAATCTCTATCATCACAGAATTTGAAAGTTTATTTGCAATTTTAGTTTTCCTTGCAATAGATGGACATTATTTTGTTATACGCTCTTTAGTGGAGAGTTTTCAACTTATACCCATTGGCTCATTTGTAGTAAATAAGGGTTTGATTGGGTTTATAGTTTATCTTGTGCTTGTAATGTTTTCTATTTCTGTACAAATACTTGCGCCTGTAGTTTTGGCTTTAATTGTGACAAATATCGTGTTTGGCGTTATATCTAGAACTATGCCACAAATGAATGTACTTATTGCTTCTTTTCCCATTACAATAACAATTGCTTTATTTCTGCTTGGCGTCACATTTAATTTTGCAGCAAATGTAATGATAAAGTACTATTACCAACTTCCATCATATTACAACCAAGTATTTAGGTTTAAATAAATGCCAGGTGAAAAAACTGAGAAAGCGACGCCCAAGCGTCGTGAAGAAGCACGAAAAAAAGGTCAGTTTGCAAAGTCAATTGAGCTAAACACTGCTGTTTTGCTATTTGCAGCGCTAATATTCTTTTATTTTGATGCTAAAAGCTTTAAAGATACAACCGATTATTCGTTTAACTATTTTGCAAGTTTGCCATACCATATAGATTTGAACAACGTAGGTAGTTTGTGTTTAGATATTGTGAAAATATTTTTTATGTATACAGGTATTTTTTTTGTTATGTTGATTGTTTTTGCATTGCTTGTGAATGTTGTACAAACTGGCATAATGGTTAGTTTTGATAAACTCAGTTTTGATTTAGAAAAATTAAATCCAATAAATGGCATTAAAAATCTTTTTTCCCTAAGAGCACTTGGTGAACTTTTAAAGTCAATCCTAAAAATAATTGTGATGTTTTTTATAATGTATCTTTTTATTAAAACAAATTACACAAAATGGCTAAATTTAACTGATCAGCCTATAAATGTTTTTACTGTAGCACTTGCTAAAAATATGTTTAACATCACGCTTTATCTTGTATTATTTATGATTTTTTTAGCTATTTTAGACTATATATATCAAAAATTCATTTTTGAACGTTCTATTATGATGAGCAAAGAAGAGGTAAAAGAAGAATTCAAGCAAATGGAAGGTGATCCCAAAATAAAGGCAAAAATAAGAAAAATGCAGATGGAGTTAGCCCGCAGGCGCATGATGGAAAATGTCAAAACGGCAGATGTTGTTATTACAAACCCTACTCACATAGCAGTAGCTTTAAAATATGATCAGGCAAAAATGAATGCACCTAAAGTGGTTGCCAAAGGTTTAAACGAAGTCGCTCTAAGAATAAAAGCAATCGCATTAAAAAATGATATTATAATTGTTGAGAACCCACCTATTGCGCAAAGTCTATATAAACAAGCACAAATTGATAAAGAAATCCCTATTGAATTATATGAAGCAGTTGCCAAAATTCTTTCTTATGTTTACAGTTTAAAAAATAAAAAAATTAATAAACTTTTATAAAAATCATCCGATTATAACAAATGGAGGTGTCAAATGAGCTCGCAAGTAGGTTCCAATTTTATATTAGGTCTTGGAAATACAAGCAATCTTAATTTACAAAGCATGCTGCAACAGCTAGTTACTGCCCAAAGCCAACCAATTGTGACACTTCAAGCTCAACAAACACAACAGCAAGCATATTTACAAACATTTTCTAACTTCCAAAGCCAACTTACACAATTGCAAACGAGTGCGAATGCTGTCATAAGTGACCTTACACAACAAAACCCAGTATCTAGCAATACTTCCGTTGCGACTGTAAGCAATATTAATAACGCTACTGCAGCTAGTGGAACACACACGCTAAGCGTAACTCAATTAGCTCAAGGTCAAGTTTGGATATCTCAAAACGGTTTTGCTAGTCCAAACAATCAGGCTGCTACATCAAACGGCGTATTTAGCTTTTCAGTAGGCTCTCAAACATACTCAGTAAATGTAAACACATCAACCACTTTACAGAGTTTAGCCAATGCTATTAATGCAACCAATTCAGGACTAAGCGCAAGCATTATATACAATGGCTCTACATATAACTTGGTTTTAAATACGCCTACTGGCACAGCAAACAACCTTACAATCAATACTAATAATACCCTAGCAGTCTTTGGAAGCTCGCCAAACCAAGCTTCACAGAATGCTATAGCTACATTAGATGGCATTAATATTACATCATCGTCAAATGATTTACAAAATTATATAAATGGACTTGATATACAACTTCAAGGCACAGGTTCTACGACTATTTCGTTAAATTACAACACAACACAATTAACGCAAGATATGCAAACATTTGTTAATAATTACAACAACCTATCTCAGTATGTCAATCAAAACAACACATACAATAGCTCCACAAATATTGCAGGTGCTTTTTTTGGCTCGACGGCAATCCAATCTATTATGTCAAGCTTGCGTAATGTTTTTTTCAATACATTTAATCAAAGTTCTAATCAAACACTTAATTCTGCTATGAGTATAGGTTTATCGTTTGATCAAAATGGTAATTTGCAATTTAATAGCCTAACATTTCAACAAGCTGTTGCTAGTGACTTTAATTCTGTAAAAAATATTTTAAATAATTCATCAAATAACGGTATTATGAATTTAATAAACAATACAGTAAATCAAGCAACAGCAACAAATGGTGGCACTTTAACAACAGCTCAAAATCAAATTCAAAATCAGCTTAATTCACTTCAATCACAAATTAATACCATGCAACAAAATTTACAAACTTATCAAAATAACCTAGTTGTCCAATTCTCTCAGCTTAACACTATAATGAATCAAATGCAATCGCAGAGTCAGTATTTGACAACCATGTTTAACAGCTTAAACGGTACAGGTTCTAGCGGTGGTTAATTGCTAAACAAGGAGGCATAAAATGGATGTATCAAATTTAGTTAATTCAAATTTAGCTGTTAAAGATAGTAAAGGTCAACTAAAGGTAGACCTAAATCAAGTAAACGTCAATGATTCTTCTGCTTTGACAGTAAACACGCCACCCGTTCAAAACTCACAAAATAATAAAAGCTCTACTAATACCAATAATATTAATAAAAACGATGTGAAAAGCCTTGTGCAAAAACTTAACGATTCGATTAGTACACTTAATGATAGTGTTAAATTTAGTTATTCTGAAGACGCTAAAGCCTTGATAGTAAAAGTAGTAGATACCAAAACAGGCCAAGTTATAAGACAAATACCACCAGAAGAATTGGTTAAATTAGAAGCAAGTCTGTCGCAATCAATAGGAATAATTTTTAATAAGGAGGTAAAATGATAGCAACTGGTGCATACAAAGCTTATAAAAATACACTTGCAAATACTACTGATGATAGGTTAAATATTATTGCCATAATGTATGATGGAGCTCTAAGCTTTGCTGTAAAAGCTAAAGAAGCAATAGAAAACAAAAGCATACTTGATAAAGTTTATGCGCTTGAGCGACTTAATGCAATCTTGATAGCCTTAAGAAATGTGCTTGATGTAAAAAATTATCCAGAAGCTGGCAAATTTCTTGAATCTATTTACGATTTTCTTCTTTTGCAAACACTGAAAGCAAACTTGAATAATAGTATTGAAGAGCTGGAAGTGGTTATTAGATATTTGCAAAAAATGAGTGAAATCTGGAATAAAGATGTATTAAAAAAATGAATTAATACTCACATTTAGGTCTTGTTTTTTAACAAGATCTAAATCTTTTTATCCAAAGTCTTGAAAAATCGGTTTTTGCTTGATAAGCAATGTATTTGGTGTATAATAAGATAGATGGGATGGTTGTATTTAGTGTTTGCGATCTTATTCGAAGTTGGCGGCACAACATCCATGCGTTTATCAAACGGCCTGACTAAATTCTTTCCATCTTTAATGCTATTTGTTTGTTATGCAGTTAGTTTTGTATTTGCTACAATGGCAACAAAATATCTAAAACTTGCAGTAATGTACGCTGTTTGGTCTGGTGTAGGTATTGTTGCAATTACTTTTATTGACTTAATAATTTTTCATGAAAAAATTAATTCAATTGAAATTATAGGTATTATGCTTATTCTAGCAGGTAGTGTAATGCTGAGGGTTGCTTAGAAAATGGTAGAGCTTCTAGCACCAGCAGGGAATTTTCAAAAATTAAAAACTGCAATACATTTTGGCGCAGATGCAGTATACTGCAGTTTTGAAAAGTTTGGTTTACGCTCAAATGCTGGTAATTTTACTTTAAAAGAATTAAAAGAAGCTATATACTATACTAAAAATGCACACAAAAAAATTTATTTAACGATAAACTCTTATTTATTTGACGAAGATTTTGGTAATTTAAAAGACTTTTTAACTTTTTTAAAAAACAATCCGCCAGATGCGATTATAGTTAGCGATCTAGGAGTTTTAAGCATTTTACAAGAGTTGAATATACCCATTCATATCAGTACACAGGCAAATATAACAAATTCTTTTGCTGCAAATTTTTTGAAACGATTTAATGTAGAACGCATTATAGCAGCGCGCGAACTCACGCTTGATGATTTAAAAATTTTTGTTAAAAATACCGATCTCGATGTAGAGGTTTTTGTTCATGGAGCTATGTGTATGGCTTATTCTGGTAGATGTTTTCTCAGCTCTTATCTAACACAACGCAGCGCAAATAAAGGTGATTGTGCACAAAGTTGCAGATGGAAATATACAATTTATGAAGATACACGTAAAAATACCCCTTTGTATTTAGAAGAACACCACAATGGTTCATATATATTTAATTCATACGATTTGTGTGCATTGCCAATTTTAGATAAAATAATCGACTTAGGTGTTAAATCCATTAAAATTGAAGGTAGAAACAAAAGCGATTACTATGTTGCAATAACTACAAAATCTTACAGACAAGCAATTGATAAATATCTTAATGGTACATTAAAAAAACATATAAGTATTTTATACAATCAACTAAAAACTGTAAGTCACAGACCGTATAGTTTAGGCTTTTATTTAAACAAACCCAAACAATATATAAAAAGTAGTGCTTATATTCAGCCTTGTACATATTTGGCTATTGTTATTGAAAAAGTAGCAGATAAGTTAAAACTTTTAGTAAAAAATAAGTTAACGCCAGGCACTTTTGAATTTGTAACGGCAAAAGAAAATATAGAGGTAAATATTAATACTATATATGCAAGTGATTTTTCTAAAAAACAAGTGGCTCATCCGGGAGAAATTGTTTATATCGATAATATTGACAATGTTAATGAAAATGATATTCTAAGGTTTTGCTATGAGAGTAATAGCGGGTAAATACAAAAGCAGAGTATTGGAGTTTAAAAAAGATAAAAAAATAAGACCAACAAAACAGGTAGTAAAAAAATCGTTTTTTGATACCATATCTCCTATAGTGGAATCTGCAATATTTATTGATTTGTTTGCCGGTAATGGTTTTGTTGGCATTGAAGCGATATCAAGAGGCGCTAAGAAAGTTTTTTTTGTTGATCTACAAGATGATTTTATTAAAAAGAATTTACAAAATTTAGGTATTGAAGCGGAAAAGTTTGAAATTTATCGTATGGATGTATTTAATTTTTTGAATTTAGATATAATAGATCATGCTGATATTGTATATATTGATGCACCTTATGCTATGGAATTAAATCAACTCTTGGTTTTTTTATTGAAAAAACTAAAAAAAGATGCTATAGTTTGCGTTGAAAGTGGCAAGATGATTGAGCATGAAAGGGTTTTTAAAATAAAAAAATTTGGTAATACTATATTGAATTATTTGAGGTAGTATGGATAAGTGTTGCGTTGTAGCTATTGTGCCAGGTAGTTTTGATCCAATAACAAATGGTCATATAGATATCATTAAAAGAGCATCAAAAATATTTCACAAAGTTATAGTAGGTGTTGCACGAAACACAGCTAAAAAATCTTTTTTTAATTTTGATGAAAGATTTGAGCTCACGAAAAAAGTTATTGATACACTAAATGTATCATCTATAGAAGTTGAGAAAGTTGATGGTTTGCTTGTAAATTTTGCCAAATCAAAAGGCGCACAGGTAATCGTAAGAGGTCTTAGAGCGGTATCTGATTTTGAATATGAAATGGAAATGGCTTTTATGAATAGATCGCTAGCTCCAGATATAGAAATAATATATTTTATGCCTTATATTAAATACTCTTTTTTGAGCTCTACTATAGTAAAAGATGTATTTGTTAATGGGGGGGATGTAAGTGCATTTGTGTCACCAATAGTTATTGATCATATGAAAAAAAAATTTAAGGAGGACAAATGAAGAAAAAATTAGCTCAGCGTATCGGAAGAATTGAGGAATCTATCACGATTGCCATTACGGCAAAGGCCAAAGAAATGAACGCAGCTGGAATCAAAATTTTATCGTTTGGAGCTGGTGAACCCGATTTTGATACGCCAGATAATATTAAAGAAGCTGCAATTAAAGCCATTCGAGATGGCTTTACAAAATACACAGCAGCTGGTGGCACAAATGAATTAAAAGATGCAATTATTGAAAAAGAAAAGAAAGTCAATGGTGTAGAATATAAAAGAAATGAAATATGCGTATCAGTAGGCGGCAAACAGAATTTATTCAATTTATCACAAGTGCTATTTGAAGAAGGCGATGAAGTAATTATTTTGAGCCCTTATTGGGTTACATATGAAGCAATTGTAAAATATGCAAACGCCATTCCGGTGGTGATAAAAACCACTGACAAGACAGGATTTGTGCCTACGCAAGAACAACTTTTAAATGCCATTACACCAAAAACTAAGGCAATTATATTAAATAACCCATCAAACCCCACAGGCGGTGTTTTTGAAACAAAAGATTTAGAATTTTTAGCTGAACTGGCCCTAAAAAATGATTTTTGGGTCATAGCTGACGAGATGTATGAGTCTATTGTATATGATGATTACAAACCAACTAGCATCGCAAGTCTTTCTAAAGAAATAAAAGCGAAGACTATTGTAATAAATGGCGTTAGCAAAACATACTCTATGACAGGCTGGCGTATTGGATATTCGTGTGGAGACAAAGAACTGACGGAAAATATGATAAAGTTGCAAAGTCAAAGTACATCAAACCCTACTTCTATAGCTCAAATGGCTGCACTTGAAGCGCTAACTGGCCCACAAGATAGTGTTGAAATAATGAGAAAAGAGTTTGAAAAAAGAAGAAAATACATTGTAAATGCACTAAATTCTATAGAAGGGATTACATGCTTTAACCCAAAAGGTGCATTTTATGTTTTCCCAAACATTAGTAATCTTTATGGCAAAAGCATAAATGGCAAAACAATTAACAATTCTATGGATTTTGCAAGCATTCTTTTGGACGAGGCAAAGGTAGCTGTTGTGCCAGGAATTGGGTTTGGGGATGATAACTATGTAAGATTATCATTTGCCACAAGTATGCAGGTTATCCAAGAAGGTATAGAATCTATAAAAAACTTTGTTTTAAAGCTAAAATAGCTTTTGATGGCTGATGATAAAGATAAAATAATAATTATAGAAGAGGAACCAAAGCCACAAGAAAAAATCGAAGATAAAAAAGAACCTCTTGGAGAAAAACAGGTAGAATTACCAAGAAAAAGCCATAAAAAGCTTTTTCTTGGTGTTGTTTTAGTTGCTATTTTGTTAATTGCTGCTGTTTTGGCGTTCATTTTTTTTTCTAATAAACCTCATACATCTAAAAAAAATGTATCAAAAATACCGCCCAAAGCCATAAAAACAAAATCTAATCTTGATTTGCATTTTATTGAAGGACTTAATTTAGAAAATAAGGGCAATTTAAAAAATGCCATAGAAGAATTTAAGAAATCAAAAAATTATTTATTTTTAGCATATTTAAATATAGCAAAAATTTACCAAATGCAAAATGACCAACAAATGGCTCAAGATTATATTGAAAAAGCCAATAATTATCTAAATTCAACTTTAGATAAACCCGACGAATATATCGACTCTTATATGTATCTTTTTAGTTATTATATGCAAAACAATGATTTTGACGAAGCGAAAAATTTACTCACAACACTGCGGAATGCAAAATTACAAAGTCATGAATTAGATATTATGAACATTTATTATAATTTTATAACGCAAAAAGATACTCAATCTACACTTAACCAAATAGACCAAATGTTTAAGAAAGGTTATAAAGATAAATTATTATACGAAATGCTTGGATTTATTTATGCAAATGATAAAAATTATACAAAAGCATTAGACTATTTTTCGAGAACTGATAGCTTCAGCGCTAGTTCTAAACGCAATATGGCTTTTTTAGAATTTGCAAGAAACAATTTAGAAAGTGCTTTAAATTTTGCAATTAGCAGTCTTAACAAAAAACAAGATAATCAATTGACTTATTTTGCTTATTTAATTGCCGTAAAAGATAACCAGATGCAAACAGCATACAACCTAATATCTAACTTAAATTCCAGCGATGTAATGAATAATTTTTTTGTTATACCAATAATAAATAAAAAAGAGATTTTAAATCAAATAAATTTTAGAGAATATGACATTTCTCATGCTTTGCAGTCTTTGATTATTATGCAATTAATCGAACCTATACAATACAATATAAATCCTTCATCAAATGTTGAATTTGGAAATATTTATTTAAGTTTTGGTTTGTTAAATCAGGCAAAAGAATCTTATCTAAGCGCAATTAATTCAAGTACGAGCTTAAATTTTGCGAACAAGGCTTATGCTTATTATCAAGAAAACAATTTGACCCAATCTCTCATATATTATCAGAAAGCTTATGAAAATAATCCATCAAATCCCATATTGTATTATAATTTAGCCTTGTTATATGAAAAGAATTATAATTTTGAGAAATCAAAACAGATGTTTTCTATTTTAATTAACAGATATCCTAATTTTTCTCTTCCATATTTGAATATGGCATTAATAAATTATATTGAAGGCTTGAATTCTAAAGCTCAAAATTACTTGAGTCAGTTTTTATTAAAACAATCACATGTTATCAATAAACCAAAAAGCATTTTAGCATACAGCGCTTATGCTGATAGTTTGCACGGAAATCTCAAAGAACCAAAAAATATAAATGTGAAAGATTTTGTTTTACTACAAGCAATATCAAATAACGATTTCGATTATTTAAAGCTTGAAAAAAATTATTTAAATGATATATTGCATTTAAATGTGGGCGATGGTGGTATGGTAGATATTGTTGAAGTACTGAGTAAGTTTAACCCTAATCTAAATAGATTACTTGCAGATCTATATTTAAATGAAAACAAGCCAGAGAAAGCAATAAAGTCTTTTAGCAATTTAAACGATTACAATGCGAGCGATTATTACAAAATGGCTTTGTGCTATCTATTGCTTGGATATAAGAATCAAGCAGATAACTATTTAACAAAATCTTTATTACTTAGTAAAAATTCTAAAAATAATTATACAAACCCATTATTCGCAAAACTAGTTATTCAAATTATGAATAAAAATTTATCAGGAATGCAGGATTTGACAAAACAAGTTAATTCTAATATAGGCTTGTTGTCTTTTGATGTGGTGATTAAAAAATGAAAAAAATATTGCTTATTGTGTTATTAGTTTTATTTTTGGTTGTTATCGGATTTGCTTCTTTTGTTGTGTCTTTATACATAGATACAAACAAAGATTTTCAAACGCTAATGAGCGGTAGTTTTTTCCCTGTGCCAACAACCGTTTATGATTCTGCTGGTAAAAAAATAGCAATTTTTGGAGCACAACGCAGAGAAGTAGTAAGTTTTGACCAAATATCAAATAATATGAAAAAAGCTATATTAGCTGCCGAAGACGCCCGTTTTTATGAACACGGACCTATAAGCTATCGTGCAATTGCTAGAGCTTTATTTGAAGATTTAATACATGGTCGCATTGTACAAGGTGGAAGCACCCTTACACAACAACTTGTGAAAAACCTTTATTTAACACCATCAAAAACACTTTACAGAAAATTAAAAGAAGCGGTTTTAGCCTATAAAATTGCAAATCATTTAACTAAAAATGAAATTTTAACGCTTTATTTAAATACTGTATATTTCGGAAATGGTGCATACGGTCTTGAATCTGCAAGTGAAATTTATTTTGATAAACATGCTAGCGATTTAACAATACCAGAAGCTGCCATGTTAGCAGGTCTTGTGCAAGCTCCAAATGCTTACAATCCATATTACCATCCAGAGTTAGCAGCAAAACGCACTTTGTATGTATTAAATAACATGCTTGAAAATCACTTTATAACAAAACAACAGTATTTAGATGCAGTAAAAACAAAAATTATTTTGGCTCCTCAAAGCGATATGACAAAGTATGGTTACAACCCAAAAGCAGCATACTTTATTGAATATATTAGATTATGGCTTTTAAATAAGTACGGAGAAGATGTAGTATATAAAGGTGGGCTTAAAGTTTACACCACGCTTGATATGAATATGCAACGCTATGCGTATGATGCTGTACGAAACGGTATTTTAAAGTTATCTGGTGGGCAATACAAAGGTCTTGAATCAGCACTCATTTCTATAGACCCCAGAAACGGCTATGTTAAAGCTTTAGTTGGCGGTTTTGATTACCAAATCAGTCAGTACAATAGAGCAATACAAGCGCAAAGGCAACCAGGTAGCGCTTTTAAACCAGTTGTTTATTTAACAGCGTTAGAACAAGGTTGGAAACCAACAGATACAATAGCAGATGAGCCTATAGAATTTAAGACAGGTAACAAAATATGGAAGCCTGAAAACTACTCGCATACATTTCATGGACAAGTTACACTGCAGTATGCTTTAGCAAATTCTGTAAACGTTGCAACGATTAATTTACTTTCAAAAGTTGGTGTAGAAAATGCTATAAAAAATGCTAGAAAATTAGGTATAAGCGAACACATACCAGATAATTTAACTATAGCTTTGGGTTCATTTTCTACCACTTTGGCTCAGCTTACTAGGGCATATTGTGCTTTTGATAATATGGGTTATTTACCGAAACTCATATTTGTAAACAAAATTACTGATAAAGACGGCAATGTTGTGTATGAAGACAAACCTGAATTAGATAAGGTTTTTCCTCAAGACACTGGTTATGTGCTTGTAAAAATGATGGAAGATGTCATAAAGGAAGGTACTGGCGTTGCAGCTTTAGCACTTGGGAGACCCGCTGCTGGTAAAACTGGTACCACAAATGAGTCACGAGATAACTGGTTTATCGGCTTTACACCACAATTAGTAACCGGTGTTTGGGTTGGATATGACGATTACCGTTCGTGCGGTCCTACAGCTGTCGGCGCCACTATGGCTTTACCTATATGGTTAAATTTTATGCAAAATGCACTAGCTGGCAAACCTGTAGAAAATTGGCAAGCCCCTCCAAATTTACCTGCTTGGGCACAAGCTTTATACCTTAACCAAAATTCAACAAATTCAACAAATTCTACAAATTCAACGATAAATTCCGTAAATGCCACAAATTCAACTTATTAACTTTGATGCAAAAAAGCGTATAGATTCGTACCTTGCAGGGATTCTTGAAATACCAAGAAATCAAATCCAGAAGTGGATTGAAAAAGGTAAGGTAAGTGTAAATGATAAGATTGCAAACAAAAATTATAAATTAAAAGGCAATGAACGAATCGTTTTTGAATCTATTGAATTTGAGAAACCAAACCTTAAAATTTCAGACTACAATATCAGGATAATCTATGAAGATAACTTTATAGTTGTTGTTGATAAACCAGCAGGTATTGTAGTGCATCCAGGTGCTGCAAATGAAGAATATAGCGTTGTTGGCGCGCTTTTGTTTAGAGGCGTCAAGCTATCCGATGTTGGTGCCCCTCTAAGGCCTGGAGTGGTTCATCGCATAGATAAAGACACAAGTGGCGTTATAGTATTAGTTAAAGACAACAATACACACTTTGAACTTGCAAAGCAATTCGCATCTCATGTGTGTAAACGCTATTACATAGGTATTTGCGAAGGACATTTAAAAGATTATGCTGGTACAATAAACACACAGATTGGTAGACACCCTATTTATCGTAAGCAATTCAGCGTAACACAAGGAAAGCAAGCAATTACAAACTACAAAGTGATTATGCGTTTAGAAGATATGGATATAGTAAGGTTTGAGTTAAAAACAGGCAGAACACATCAAATTCGTGTTCATATGCAGTATTTAAATCATCCTTTAATTGGAGACAGTGTATATTCAAACAATAAATCCAAGCGCATATCAAGACAAGCATTGCATGCATTCTACTTAGGATTTTACCACCCATACAGCGGCAAATTTTTAAAATTTTACTCTAAACTACCAAAAGATATAATGAATTTGCTAAATTTATAAACAATTTTTACTCAAAAAAATTATGCAAAACAATTTAATTCTCCTTAAAGCTCAAATGAAGCAAGATGCATATAAGCTAATTGACATCGGTTTGTTAAAATGCTATTGACAATTTTTTGATTATCTTTATAAAATTTAGCTATGCCAGCGTAGCTCAGGGGTAGAGCAACTGATTCGTAATCAGTAGGTCGAGAGTTCAAATCTCTCCGCTGGCTCCACTTAAGCCTTGTATTAACGCCAATTATGTCGATTACTTAGGTAGAGATTTTTTTGTTATTTTTCTCATTGGACATATTTTGGACAAATTGTATTGATCATTAATGTCTAATTTAATTTGTAAGTATCTTTATCTTAGTAATTGACAATCAACTATTATAACTCAATTAAGTTACTCTTACCCTTTTATTATGTCATAATCTTTATCTTTATAATAAGAAACAATTCTTTTACTTTAAATAAACAAAATTCCTTCCTTACTTACTTACTTACTTAAATCATCATAAACTAATTTCTTAAAAGTAAAGCGCTTGCCTACTATTTTTAGCGCTAAACTGTTAATGCTAATATAAAAATTAACAAAAGTGCCAATATAAAAGTTAGCAAAAGTGTTAACTAATTTTTTGCATTATTTTCCCTCAATATATCTTTTTTAGATATCGTTTGTATTGACACCCCATACCTCCTCGATAATTCAGTGTAATTAGGCTTCATCCCTAAACTCCTTAAATGTCTTAATTCTAATTCAAAATCCTTCAACTGAATTACCTCCAGCTCAATTTAGAGAAGGTAATTCTAATTTTACTTTGCAAAACTGTTAACTTTTACATTTGCAAAACTGTCATGTTTTATATTAGCATTAACACGGTAAATATGTTTGGACCTATCTGGTTTTTTGGCTTAAATTGTACTTGATTTTTATATCAAAAATTGTATTATAATACAGATAAGGAGGTGTATTATGAGTACAGCAAAGAGGCTCAATATAACTGTTCCTGAAGATGCGGCAGATATACTGAAAGGCGTGAAGAATAAATCGGCTTTTATTGCAGAAGCTGTAAGGGAATATAAGAAACAAAAAGACAAAGAAAAACTCATAGCTGAACTCAAAGAAGGGTACTTATCATCAGCTAAAGAGGATATTGAGCTATCCAAAGACTGGGAAGTAACCATAAATGACGGAATCTATTAAAAGAGGCTTTGTTTATCTTATAGATTTGAATCCTACAATAGGAGCTGAAATCAATAAAGTACGTCCTGCTGTTGTTGTATCAAATAATATAAACAACCAATATGCAGAAACTGTAACTGTAGTTCCAATAACATCGTCAAATTTAGATAAAGTTTACCCTTTCGAGGTCTTCATATCAAAAGGCACAGCAAATCTTGATAAGGACTGCAAAGCCAAAGCAAATCAGATAAGGACAATCGATAAAAAACGTATAGTCTCAGAGATTGGAGAATTACCGAAAGATTTAATTAAAAAGTTAGACACAGCCATTAAAATCCATTTGGACTTAGAATAATACAAAAGCCTTCTTTAATTGTTACAAAAAGTCAAGATATCGTAGTGAATTT
>JABEBW010004514.1_pt1 | contig 20504 bp, 26 predicted proteins | sample 7245961 | NCBI WGS metagenome assembly JABEBW01 (sample SAMN14506364, study PRJNA622280) | hot springs metagenome | biome: hot spring [ENVO:00000051]|acidic hot spring [ENVO:00002120]; feature: spring [ENVO:00000027]|sediment [ENVO:00002007]; material: sediment environment [ENVO:01001048]...
TGTACCGCTGCTTCATATCGCGCTCCTGTATGTCAATGCAGGAACAGGTTATGGCGCGCAGGTCAGGCCGGGAAGTACGGTGCGGTTTGAACGGTTACGTTTTTTGGTCTACTCTTCCATGATCGGTCCCCAAATAGAGTAGAAGGAAGCCATGCAAGGAAAGTGTAAGGTGTTCGCGGGTGTGGTGCTGGCCCTGGGACTGGCCGGGTGCGGAAATGAACCGGCCAGCCACTCCGTGGCCTGGTATGAGGCGCATTACAAGGCGGCAGAAGCCACAGGCGACTGGTGCACGAAGCACAAGGATCACGAGAACGATGCCAACTGCCAGGCGGCGTTTAACGCGCAAATCGCACATGATATGTTCGGCAGTCCGACCGCACAACAGAAACCCGCGGTGGTTACCAAAGGCGGGACGCTGAACCGTCTTGCCGCAGTATTGACCGGGAAAAACTGAACAGAAACCAGACACAAAGGAGAATCCTCATGCGCAAGATCCATTTCATGGTGGTATCCGCCGCTGTACTGGCGTTGGCCGGTTGCAGCTCCCATGCCGTGGTGGTAAACAACGCGGCCCCTTTCCTGAAGATTGGCCAGGACTATTGTGTGCATTTTTCCAACGGACTGGTCGGAAGCGCCGGCGTCGTCCGTGTTCTGGATGTATCAGGGGACTTCGTGCGGATCGAGTCCATCGATGCCAAGACACAGAGTGCTGATCATCCAAAGACGTTCTGGATTAACGAGCGCTTGATCAACGCCGTATCCAAGGCGCCCTGCAAGGGCAGTTAAAAACTCGACAGGGTACCGATCCCCATTCGGCCCGGCTATACCAGAATAGGCAATCAGCGATGAGGCACTTTCTGGTATGCGGCACTCCGGGTTTTCCACCCTCGCCATTACGGCGGCAGCCCTTCTGACCCTGCCGCTCGCGGCACTGTTCGCCGTGGGCAGGATCGAGCACTGGTCGCTCAACGTGACCACCTGCATGCCGCTGGGCTTCTACAAGCGCGGGCCAGTCCCCGCGCATCTCCAGGATGGCGATCAGGTGTATTTCTGCCCGCCCGTTCATACCCCCATCGCGGGGAGCAATCCCCTGTTGTTTTCGGGACCGGCATCCTTCCTGGCGAATACGCCCGCCGGGGAGAATCCTGCCATGCACGAGGCGATCACGGGTCTCTGGCTGGACTTCGCCCCGCACGGCAAGTGGCACTGCGCCGACAACCTGATGCCCTTCGCCAAGGAAGTTGTGGCGACGGCGGGCCAGACGGTGGAGATCACCGGAAGGGGCGTCATCGCCAACGGGAAGCTGCTGCCCAACAGCAGGGTCGTGACCCGGGTAAACGGCATCCCTGTCGTGCATCTGCCTATCGGCACAAAACTCACCGTGCCCAAGGGGTATTTCTGGGACTATGCGCCCGGCACCTTCGCATTCACCAGCGCCTACTACGGGCCGGTCCCCACGAAGAACATCCTGGGCAGTCTCCACCCCGCCCTGGTGATTCCCGGCAGTCAGTATTGGTACACCGACAAGATTCAAAAGGAGAAATAACCATGTGCGATGTCCTGAAAAACCTGTGTCCTATTTGGTGGTTTCGTGGGCAGCAGCGGAGTATGGACCCTGATGAAGCCAAGGAAAGCATCCTGCTTCGTCTGGAAGGCGCTTTCCAATACGACTGGTTTGCTGGAAACCGCCTCATTCAATAATGGAAGATTCCGATTTCGATGGCGCCGGAGAGTCCGCTGCACCGCCTGCGGACTCCGACACGGCCTGGTTGGAGGACAAGCTGGAAATTCAAAATGCCCAGACCATGCTCTCCAAAGCAAGGTCGCTGTGGGCGCCGGACCAACAGAGGCCGGATACGAAGACCAGAAAGGAGGTCCTGCTGCTTCATCTCGAAGACCTGTCGGACATGTCTTCACAGTTGCGGCTGGAACTGTACCGGTCCTGTGTTGACTGGGCGACTGCCGAGTCACACCGTATCGGGGTGCCGTTCTGTGCGGAAGACTTCCCCTCACCGGAAAGACTGGTGGATAGAATCAATCTGGGGCGTATGCTGCAATCTGATACGCGTGCCCCAACTGACGAGGACGACACGCAGACTGCCCTGCTGGACGGTCTGTCCGAATCTGCGTGGGGAGAATCATGATTCCCCTTACGCCCTACCTGCACCACTGCGCCCCGGAGATTGCCCCTGCCACCCTGTCCGCCATCGTACAGGTGGAATCCGGCGGGGACCCCTGGGCTCTGTGGGACAACACTGCGCGGCGCGGATACCGCCCTGCGAGCCGCCGTCAGGCCGAGCGCATCCTGCGGGTCCTGATGGGCGAAGGGCACCAGGTGGACGTAGGCCTCGCCCAGGTCGATACGGAAAACTTCCCCGCCTATGGTCTGCGGCCCTCCAACGTATTCGATGCCTGTACCAATCTGCGGGTCGGCGCGGACATCCTCGCCGCCGCCTACCGCAAGGCCGCCGCGGTCTACGGACCGGGGCAGCAGGCCCTCTACCACGCATTCGAGGCATACAACTCGGGTGCCCTGCATGGGGACGCGATCTATGCGAACCGGGTGCTCCGGGCCGCCGGCATCCCGGTGAACGTACAGGCGGGCGGTGGGCTTTCCTATGTCCGGCTGCCCCATGCGCCAGAGTTTTTGCCCTACGTCCTGATGTGGGGAAAAGCCCCGAAAGCGGTTGTTGCCCCACGAAAGACTGGGCTCATGTACGTCCTGAACTGGTGATTCTTTGGAGAAATTGTTGGCTATTGAGGACGGCCCTGGGGGACGGTAGCGAACCGAGCAAAAGGGCTCACGTTTGGTCAGTCTTTCCGATGAGCCCGCCAAGTGATTTCATGTCCGCTGCCCGATCCGCCCTGTTCTGGTCCGGCGTCCACAGCAACCTTGCTTCGGAGAGCATGGTCTGGGCATTTTGAATTTCCAGCTTGTCCGCATTGTCCGCCAACTCGGCCGCGGCGGAGTCCGCTAATGCCGCCTCTGCTTCCAGCCTGGTGAGCGGATCCGCTGGAGCGGAAGACGCCGACCCCGTCTCCGCCGGCGACGTGTTTGCCGCCGGAGAGTCCGCAGCCCCTGCAGGCGGTGTAGCGTACTCTTCGGGGCCCTCGAAATCGGCGTCGTCCATCTCGGGTGTATCCGGGCGCTTCGCGGGGAGGAAACCCGCCTTTTCGCCCAGGAATTCATAGGTCTTTTTACCATGCAAGGGCTCGAACGCCGCGGGTGGCGCGATCCGGGCACGCTCCAGGAACGTGGGATTCTTGAAATACAGAATCTGGCGGCCATAGATCGGCGCGAAACCGGCGACCATGACGATCATGTCGCCCGCCTGGACGATGTTCGAGCCTTCCTTGACCGGTCCCCGCAGCCGCAAGACCTCGTCCGGCGTCAACAGGTCGCGGGCCTGCCAGGAGATCGAACGGCTCTGCCCTTTGACGGAAGGCAGGAACGACCCCTCCAGGCTCTGGGTCGTGTTCTCCATGGGGACGGTCTTTTTACCCAGGGTCTTTGACAGCCATTCGGCGGTCGTAATGTCATTGGGCGCGTAGAAGATCCGCACGTGGCAGTTCTCAATGATGACCGAGCCGCCGGCCTTGCCGTAACCGTGGCCCTCATCCTCCAATTGCGACTTGCTCTGCGTGATCAGGTAGAGCTTGACGTTGTAGCCAGCGAGAAAAGCGATGGCGTCCTGAAAGATGTCCATCTTCCCAAGGCTCGGGAACTCGTCCAGCAGAAGCAGCAACGGATGCTTGCCGGTGCAGACCATCCGTCCATCTTTCTGGGCCAGGCGGTCTTCACTGGTGAACTTCGAGGCGATCAGGTTCAGTACCAGCCGGATAAGGGGCTTCAAGCGATTCTTGTCCTCCGGGCTTGTCACCAGGTACAGGGAAACGGGTTTGTCCGCGTCCTGCAGGTCGGTAATCCGGAAATCCGAGTACTCCGTCCATCCCGCGACGATGGGGTCGCGGTAGAGGGACAGGAAGCTCATCATGGTGGAGATGACACCGGACTTCTCGTTGGGGGCCTTGTTCAGCATCTCCTTGGCCGATTGGGCGATGACCGGATGCACCTTGGAATCCGTTTGATACTGCTGCCGCCAGGCCATATCAAAGATACCGTCCTGGTTGTGCTCGGTATTGATCATCTTGGTGAACGCAGTATCGACGTCCGCCAGTTCCGGGTCGTTCAGGAAGGCCGCCACCCCCCGCAGGGTCTTGTCCTTTTCGGCATAGAGCACATGCAGGATCACGGACGTGAGCAGGGCGAAGCCGGTTTTCTGCCAGTGGTCGTTCAGGCCCTTGCCGTCGGGGTCGACGATCATGGTGGCGATGTTCATTACGTCCTTGACCTCGAAAGGCGTGCCCACCCGCACCTCTTCCAGGGGATTGAAGTGGCAGCACTGGTCTTTCGACCCCCGATCCTCGTTGTTGCCCGGCAGGCCATACCCGGGATTGAACTTCAGGATGGTCTGCCCGATGGATTGCCGCCATCCCGCCGTGAGCAGGTAGTTCTCCCCCTTGATGTCGTGGACCACCACGCTCTCCTGCCATCCACCCAGGAGCGTGGGCAGAACGAGGCCAACGCCCTTGCCGGATCGGGTCGGGGCAAAGCAGATGATATGCTCCGCGCCTGCGTGTTGCAGATATTGCGTCCGACCGTTCTTATCGGGGATGCCGCCGACATAGCAGATCCGCTTGCTGGGCGCGTCCCCCCCGGCGAGGTGCGAACCCCCTGCGGGGTGCGAACCCTTGGCAGGCAACAAGGCCATTTGCTGGATCTCTTTTTGCGTGGCCCAGTGGGCGGAACCGTGCAGGTCCGTTTCGAACGCCTGGTTTTGCAGCCGGCCGATACGGATGAACTGCCAGATCCCCATCGCCAGCGTAGGGATCAGGGTGCCAGCCAGGGCGACCTCGGCGGCGCTCCGCACCATCGGGTACTGCCGGAACTGCCACCACGCCTTTCCCAAAGCCAGCGGAGAATACACCGGGAGCCCCAGGAAAGGCTTCGCGAGATAATCGGGGAAGAAATTGGCTGCGTAGGGGTCGATACAGAAATGCACCCCCAGGCTCGATGCCAGGTAGGCGGAAAACACACCGGTCATCGCTGTGGCTGCCATCCCGATGAACGGCGCATTCCGGATGCGTTGCTGTTTCCGGTAATCCAGAACCTGCTGGTCTGGCAGGTGTACGAAGTCAGCCATTAAAAGAATCCCATGAAAGTGCCATGCTACCAGGGTATAGCCGGCGGGGCGGGAGATCGGCGGGGGACCCGTCCTTTGACAGGGTGAATCGCAGCGCCTATTATGTAGAGTGAAACCCTACATATATGGTTGGTAAGTGCTGACATGAAGCGCCTTGACCTACTGCATCGCCTGTCTCTGATGGAACAAAGGGGGATCTTCGTCTATCCCAAAAGAGACCTGGAAAAAATCTTTCCGGAGGATGACGAGAAGGCTCTGGAAAAGGGGCTGGAGCGGATGTGCCAGGACAAGCTGCTCACACGCGCCGCGCGGGGAATTTATGTGTTTTCCCCTGCGGTCCCGCGTCACCGTGCCTGGCTCATCGAGCACATTGCCCAGGCCCTGCGGCCCGGCGGCTTTAATTATGTTTCCCTGGAGAGCATCCTGTCGGAGTACGGCGTGATCTCGCAGATTCCCGTGGATCGCCTGACGGTGATGACTACGGGCACAAAGGGCATCCACGCAACGCCCTTTGGCACCATCGAGTTCACCCACACCCGGCGCAGTATCCCAAGCCTGTTGGAACGCACTTTGGTGGTCCCGGAGCGGCCGCTGCGGATTGCGAAAAAGGCTGCGGCCATCCAGGACCTGCGCAGGGTCGGGAGGAACCTGGAATTGATTGATTGGGAAGAGGCTCAGGATGAATAATGTCGATGGTGGCGGCTTCCTGTCCGGCATCGTCGAGGCCGACGAAACCTTGCAACGATACGTGGATGAGTTCGCCTACCGCCATCCGGTGCAGTTTGCCGGTGCCGCGTTCATCCGCATCGGTTCTTACAAAAAGCGCCTGAGATCGGGTGCGGGCCGTATACCTGCATGCCTGCCTGCGTTATGTGCAGCGGGAATTCATGACCAATACCTCTTTGCGGGAGCGCTTTGGCATCGACCCAAAGAACAGCGCCACGGCGTCGCGGCTGATCAAGGAGGTGCTGACAGCAGGTGCCGTCAAGCTGCATGAGCCAGACGCGGCGCCTAAGCTCAGGCGGTATGTGCCGAATTGGGCTTGAGCTATTTTATGGCTACTTGATGACCAGGCCCAAGCCCAGCGCGATTTTTAAATTTTCCAATATAAAACAAAGAGTTGCATGAGCCATCGTACTTGATGGGTACTTGATGGACACACCTCCTCTTGACCGTGTCGACACCCTGATCAAAAAACCAACGGCGTGCGCCTGACCTACACCAATCTCATAGGAGCTACATCATCAGGAAGCTACCCATCCGACAGAACCTCCAGAAGCACGTTCAGAACCCGCTCTGGGCTCGGATCGTCGAACGGCTCCCCGACCTGCTTGAACAGCCGCTGCACGACCTCCATGGGCAGGGAAACCGTAATACTCGCGGATGGCTCCCACCCCGCAGGGGGTTCGCACCCTGCCAGGGGAATGGCATCGTTGGGTATCGCATGACCTTCCGTGTCTTCGTCTTCCGTGTCAGCTTGCGGCAAGGATTCCACCGGAGCCGTCTCGGCATGGACCGGAATCGTCTCGGCCGGAGCTGGAGCCGAACCTGCCAGATCCATTCCCTCGCCAGCATCGTCCGCTGCGGCCTCGTCCTGCAGCGCCGGCACAGGTTCCTCCGGTTCCGGCAGAGGCCCCGTCCTCCCTTTTTCCAGCCGATCCAGCAACGACCGCGTACACGCCTGGCCGCCCTGCACGGCGTCCATCACCGCGTCGATCAGACCAGACCGCTCCGGATCTTTCTGCCAGGCCAACAGCCGCTGCATCTCGGTCGTGCCGATGTCTCCCACCGGGAGACCCAGCCGATCCGCGATTTGCCGCGCCTCGACGCTTCCGGTTTGGAGCATCCGCCGCAGCCAGGCTTCGGATCTCCCGATCCGCTGGGCAAGGTTCTGCCGGCTGACACCAAGCGTATCCAGCAGGTTCTGCAGGGCGGCGGCCACGTCTTCTGCCTTCATGTCGGCCCGCGCGAGATTCTCGACCAGTTGTATTTCCAGACGGTCGGCGGGATCCTCCGATTTCGTAATGATCGCCGGAATCCGGGTCAGGTCATAGCCTTTCCGAGCGCAGGGTTGGCCGCTCTCCAGAGCGATTACGGCCGCCCGCCAGCGCCGTTCCCCGGTGATGATCCGGTACTTCCCCTTGGCAGGGAGCGGACCATCGGCAGAGTGCGAACCCCGGTCCACTTCTTCCACGGTAATGGGCTGTATGACCCCGTGCTGCAGGATGCTGGATGCCAGATCCTGCAGCGCCTGGACTTCCTCCTCGTCCGTCGTGTCTACCCGGCGGGGCTGGTCGGGGTCGGGGGCGATGTCGTCCAGCTTCAGATACAACGCTACCAGTCCCGCTTTCCCGGCACCGCCCGGGTCGGCCTGCAATGCCGCCGCGACCGCGCCCAGATTCATTCCAGTAAGCAGTGAGTCTCTCATCCCTGACCTCCGTTGTCGGCAGCAGCCCCCTCGATCTCCGCATCGAGGATTTCCTGAGCCCGTTCCGGCTCGTCCACTTCGATGCCGCCGTCATCCTCGTCATTGGGGACGTCTCGCAACAGCCCGTCGAATGCCTGGTACCAGGCGTCTTTCTGCGCTTCGTCGCGGCAGATTTCCCAATAGGGCTTTCCGGCGAACAACCCCGTCCGGACGTCCTCCCGCTCGTACAGAACCTGGGGTACCACCAGGTCCGGGAAGTTTTCGGCGATATCCCCGGCAATCCGGATGTTTCTGGCGGAGTTCGCTTTCAGCCGGTTGATCAGTATCCGCAACTCCAGATCCGGCCTGACGGGCCGCACCTGCCAGGCAATCACCTGGACCATCGACACGAGCCCTTGGGTGCCCAGCGAGTCCGGAGTGACCGCGACAACGATCTTATCCGCCGCGAACATCGGGGCGATCTGGCGGACACCGGGTGCAGGCGGACAGTCCACAACGACCAGGTGATAGTCCAGCGACTCCAGCCGTCGCAGTGCGTGAATTCCTTCCTGCAGCTCACCGTTGAAGCCGTCCACCGCATCGAGGCCCTGGGAAGCCTGCAGAAAGTCGAAACCGAAGACGGGAGACTGCTGTACGGGTATCTCGCGGTCGGGGTACCAGAGATCAAGCGCGGTTCCTTCCACCGTCTGGTGATAATTCGGGTCCCCCGTCAACAAATAGGTCGCGCTCCCCTGCTGGTCCAGATCGACCAGGAGCGTGCGGAACCCCATCTGATGGGCGTGGATCGCCATGTGGACGGCCAGCGTGGTCTTGCCCACACCCCCTTTCTGGTTGGCAAAAGCGAATAGTTTCACGAAGTTTTCTCCAAAATGGGCGGTCCTGTTCTGGTATAGCCGGCACTGGCATGGATACGCACGCTGGCATCTATTTCCGGTGGCTTATCGGAGCATCCCTTCCAGCGTGGTGGTCCATGTCTGCTGATTCGCGGGCAGACGCTCCCGCAGCCACTGTACCGGCCAGGTGGCACCATACCGGTCCAGCAGTTCTCCTACCCGCTTCACGTCGCGGGGGTCGGATACCGCGCAGAAGGCCAGGGCCGCCGGCCCCATGGCGAAGGACACCAGGCGCTGTCCCGCCGGACTGCTGATGTAGTAATCCTGCTTCGGCGTTGCGGACTGGATGATCTCGATCTGCCGGTCCATCAAACCAAACGCCGTGTACATGGGGAGCAGGGTCGCCGATCCCGCTTCCCGGTTGGGCAGGAAAACCTTGGTTGGGCAGGATTCCTGCAATACCGGCAACAAGGGGCTGCCGATCAGGTCCGCGAGGGATTGCGTCGCAAAAATCACGGCGGTGTTTTTCTTGCGCAGCACCTTGAGCCACTCCCGGATCTTCGCCAGGAACATTGGATTGTCGAGCAGCGTCCATGCCTCATCGAGCACGATGAGCGTGGGGCTGCCGTCCAGCATGGTTTCGATCCGGTGGAAGAGGTACAGCAGCAGCGGCACCACGATCCCCTTTGCCGAGTCCCCCTGGGGGAGGTTGTCCATCTCGAAGGTGAGGAACCGGCTGGACAAGTCCAGACCGTCGCCACGGGCATCCAGCAGGTCCGAGTATTTCCCCGTTCCGGTGTAGACGGACAGCGCCTGCTTCAGGTTTTCGTCCTGCAGGAGCGAGACCACGTCGGTAACCGAGCGCCCCTCCTCCTGGGCCAGACCTTCGACCGCCTGATGGATGACGGCACGCTCTCTGGCGGTCACCGTCACGCCCTGCAGAACGGCCAGGCTCTCCAGCCACTCTTCGGCGAAGATCCGCTCGTTTTGGCTGTCGACACGGGCCAGCGGGGCAAAGGTCAGGCGGCTCTGTTCGCCGCCGATGTCGTAGTGCATTCCGCCGACGGCTGCGGTCAGGGCGAAGAGCGACCTCCCCCGGTCGAAAGCGATCACGCGGGCGTCCTGATACCGCAGCCACTGTGCGGCCAGCAGGCCCAGCAACGAGCTCTTGCCGGCTCCCGTAGGCCCCAGAATGAGACTGTGCCCTACATCAGAGACATGCAGGTTAAAACGGAACGGCGTTGATCCCGACGTCTTGGCGTGGGTCAGGCAGGGCCAGGCTGGACAGCACCGGACGACGCACGTTCTCCCAGGTGTGCCCCGGGAGGCTGCCCAGGAAGGCCTCCAGGCTGTTGACCGTCTCGCGCTTGGCGGTAAAGCCCGCATTTCCCAGGAGGTTCAGCACCATGCGCGAACGCTCATTCAGGGCTTTCCTGTCCGTACCGCGCAGAATCACCGTCATCGTGAAAAACCCGAGCCGGACGATACCGGCACTCACGTCGCCATCCGCAAGCAGCGTTTCCTGCTCCATGGCCGCTTTGAACGGGTCGGCGCGATCCTGTCGGACCTGCCCCCGGTCCATGGCGGCGGACAGGTATTGCCGCAGACTGAACTTGGAACTGGCCCACTTCTCCCGATAGCTGGCCACCAGTTTTTTGGATTCCTGCTGGTCCTGGAGAATGAAACGGGTGGTATAGCGCAGCGGGAACGGCAGGCTGTGCAAACCTTCCAGCACTTCCGGCTGGGTGCGGTCCGGATAGCCCAGGGCGGTGATGACCTCGATGGCTTCCCCATCGAGAGCGGGTTCCAGACCGCCGATGAGGTCGTGGTGTCCCAGGACCACATCCAGATAGGCAGGAATCTCGGGCGGATTGACGGGATGCGAGCGCCCCGTCAGACATTCGTGATAGTGGGTGAGGAGCTCCCGGGCGCCCAGGGGGAAGAGCGTCACCTGCGAGCGCAGAATGCCGGCCACGGTTTCCAGGGAATCGGCGAACTTCTGCAGGAGGGTCTCGAAATTATCGCGCTCTTCGCCCTTGCGCGCGGAGCTTACGAACATCCGCCCTGCCGCGACTTCGGACTCGGGCGGCGTCTGCCAGGTGAAGTCCAGCGCATACCGCGTGAGGAAGTGCCTGCCTTCCGCCTCGAACTGCGTGCGCCGCTCCAGATCGATGAGCGCCGACACCGGAGCCACGAAAAACACGCGATCCGCATTCGTGTAGCTGTCGGCGGGGGTCCGAATGGCATGCACGTGTACTGCCCACCCCGACCCCAGGCGCGTGATGGCCGCGTTGAATACCGCGGACAAATGATTGATCGCGCCGTAAGACAGGCTTTCCAGGTCGGGACCCGCGAAACGCAGGGAGGAGAGAAAGGAACCGTCCTTGTTCAGGAGAACCGCGCAGGGCTTACCTAAAACCAGGATTTCTCCGGCCAGAATGGCGGGGTTCAGCAGGTCCGGCAGCGCCAGATCCTTACTGCGAAACTCCTTGATGTTCAGCATGGTGTTTGTTTCCTTTGCCGGCCAGCAGTGAAAGCAACTTCGCGGTCGGGGGAATACCCTGCGGTTGCGGGATGTCCCGCCAGGGTGCGTCCAGAGTGGCTCCGTCGCCATAAAACGCCTGGTGTTTCCGCCCGCGAATGACGACGGCGATCATCTGCGGATCAGCGGCTGCGAGGCGGCGAAGAACCGCCAGGGCAACCGCAAACAGCGTAACCGCGACGATCAGACCGGGGATCGACAGGGTGAGAAAATAGATAACCGTGGCAACGCCCGCGGCGATCATCACCGCCTGGCGTTCCGCTCCCATCAATAGATGGGGGCGGACCAGGCTCTGGTAGAGCCTGACCTGCCTGGTACCACTCACAGTCCCAGACCGTGCGCCAGGGTAGCGATGAGATCGGCGTGCCGCCCGAGCGTAGCCGCCGAGATGCCCGCCTGCTGCCCAAACCAGCCGTACTGCGCAATGATGAAACCACCCGCAGCCGCTGTGCCGATACCCACCGCCGACTTGCCATAGTCGTGCTTGAATGCATGGATGGCGCCATACCCAATACCCCCGGCCACCCCAATCGAACCGATGGCGGGCATGAAGTTGGTCTGGATGAAATTGCTGATCGAGCCGAAAGGCCCGCCGCTCGACGCCAGGGCAACGGCGGTTCCCAGAAGGGTGAGACCGATACCGGTGCCCGCCAGAACCAGGCGCGAAAGAACGGGGCGATGTACTGCATTACCCTCTACTGCGTTTTCCATGATTGATGCTCCTTGCAAGAGAGTGAAAACCACACCTGTGTATAGCAGGTCGAAAACGGGATACGCAGGCCACCGCCCCCCTTTTTTTCATCTCGCAGCCCGCCGCAGCTCCCGTTCTCGGCGATGGGAAGCCCATCTGCCCGCGCCCAGGCAAGCAACAGGGTGACAGGTCACACCGTGGCATCGCAGCCAACCTGTACCCGCGCCAAATATTCTTCCAGCCAGCGGGGATCATCCCATGCGCCGGCGGCGATGCCCCAGCAGGCGTTCTTGCGGGCGGCGGTCACCGGGAAGTCGTATGCACCCAATACCGGCATCCATGCCGCGGGGATGCCCATGGGGCCTATCCCGTCATGCACGGATCTGGCGGGTGCCAAGACCTGCTCAATCGCCGGAATCCGCCGAATCCGCCGAATCCGCCGCTTTTGGTGACGTTACCGGTAGCGGTACGTCCTTTTCGATCTGCGCTTTCCGGAACCCATGCAGATCTGGTTTCGGCTGCGGTAATGTCCAGGCATGAACCGGCGCCGGCCAAAGGGTCAGGTCCTTGGAACCCCACCAGACCATCCTTGTGGATGACCTCGCGCAACACGTCGGTCCAGGGCTTTTGGTCGCACCGGTACTGAACCTGTACCCCCAGCAAGACCCCGGGCTTGGTATACACCGTCCATCCTTCGGGCAGGATGGCCTGCAGAGCGGCCCCCAACGTGGTGAATCCTCCTCCCTTGCAGGAGCCGGCTTCTCCTTGCCCATGCTGGGCGAGGACGGGCTCGACAGAGAGCGTCTTTTGAAATCCCTGCAAGTCGGGCTGCTGAACCTGCTGGACGATCGCTGGAGGTTGATCCGGCGCGGTGATCGGATAGGCATTCATGGTGTGAGGGGCTCCCAATACGATGGTTTTTGTGGCAGGCGACAAGGTGACCGTAGCAACACCCTGCATCTGGGCGTTGATCTGCTGCACGATGGATGAGAGAGGTTGCTTGTCCGCCCAGACGGCGACCGTGGGCATGGTTGGCAGGGAGACGGTTTTCTCTACCCGCCAACCGACAGCGACCGCCAGCCGTTCCAGTATCTGGTTTACCGGGCCCGATCCGTCGAGCGTGATGACCTGCCTCCTCGACAGGATCACCTGGTCCGGGCCTGCGGGTACCCTCTCCGGCGGTGCCGGCTGCGGGATGGGGACTGGCAGTTGGATGGGGGCATACCACATGAACTTTTAGCTCCCTTTGTCCAGAGATAAAACCTGCGAGACCCGCCGCCCGGCGGGACAAGCCGCGCAGCGCTCGATCTGGACCACCACGTCCACGGCCTCGCGAATCAGATGCCCCTGCGAAGGCACACCGGCCTCCTGGCAGAGCTGGTCCAGTCGGATGAGAGCGGCTTCGGGGCTGTTGGCATGCAGCGTGGCAAGCCCACCAGGGTGGCCGGTGTTCCAGGCTTTCAGGAGGGCAAGCGCCGCGCTGTCGCGGACTTCACCCACAAAGATGCGGTCGGGCCGGTAGCGCAGCGTGAGTTTCAGAAGCCGGGTCATGTCGATGCCTGCGTCCAGGTCCGTCAGCATCTGCACCGTATTGGGCGCATTGCAGACGATCTCCCGGGTGTCCTCGATGATGACGACGCGCTGATCCAGACCGGAAAGAATGGCGACATGGTCCGACAGCGCGTTGAGCAGGGTGGTTTTTCCGGACCCCGTGCCCCCACTCACCAGGATGTTTTTCCGCCGTTCCAGCGCCGTCATGAGATGCGCTTTCTGCTCCTGGGTCAGAATCCCCGATCGCTCATAGTCATCCAGCGTGAAAATCCGGGTCGTGGGCAAGCGGATGGAGAAGGTCGGCATGGGCGTCAGAGGCGGAATGCAACCAGCGAAACGGGACCGACGAAACTCCGGCGGCATGGCCCCTTCCACAATGGGCCGGTCCCGCGCGACTACGGTCTGCCGGTAGTCCGCCATGAGCGCCAGGAAATTGAGGGCCTTTTGTGCAGGCATGTGGGTCAGTTCCGTGATGCCGGAACCGTGCCGTTCCACCAGAACGCGGCCATCGTCGTTGAGCATGATCTCGACGGCGGAAGGGTCTTCGAAAACGCCACAGATCGTCTCGCCCAGAACCCGGCGCATCTGTTCGATGAGTCGCGCATGGGCCTCCGCCTTGGCCCTGTCGATGGAGTGAATCTCAGTCATCCGCCACCTCGATCCGCTTTTCCAGCAGGCGGGCAATCGCCCGTAGCGCACGGGGCCGGTCCCCGTCAAAGCCGCTCTGGGCCACCTGCTTTATGAACCGCTCGTAGCGGGTCAGTGCCGACGACTGGACGGCTTCCGCTTCGTCCAGCAAGGGTTCGGGCAGATGCAGCAGCATCAGCTTTACGAAGAGGTCGAACATCGCCGTGAGGGTGTCCAGCTCCGCCTGTACGGCCTCCACGTTCCCGCGCGTGGCAAGCAGGGTCGCTGAGATCCGGCGCTCGAAACTGCGCCACTCGCTGTCTTTCCCACTGTCTGCGGCGTCGATACCGCGCATTGCATAATCGGTGATCACCCCGGCTTTGGAGACGCGCTTTTCTCGGGCCTCTTTCTCTACGCGGGTGGCATACTCACCAACAAGCTTCACCTGTCCGAAGACACTGGCCATTGGGTACTCCTCTTTCGCTTCCTGCATGGGTATAGCCAAGCGGAAACGGGATACGCACCCTACTCCAGTTCGGTGTCTTCCCTGCCGCGTCCGGGTTTTTTCGGGGTAGGAGATTGCTCCCCGCGAGAGGTTGGCTGGTCTGGTTGGATTTGCTCCGCGGCTTCCTTCTCCTGTTTCCGACGGGCCTCTTTCTCCCGCTCGAGGGCACGCTGCCGCTGCCGCTCCAATAGCTGCTCGTGCCAATACCGCTGGAATCCCGTCGTCGCATCCTGCGGATTGCTCGGGGCGACACCTGCGTCCAGAGCATCGTCCAGGACCTTTTCGGGTATTTTGACCGGGGCCGGTTTGTCCGGGATCACCAGTCCGTAGTCTTCGACGGCGGCGTACAGGATGGTTTTGCCGTTTTTCTCGAACGCCTTGCCCTCGATGGCGACCAGGTGGCGCAGTTGCAGACTCTGGGCGGCGCGGGCATTCTCGATAGCAGCATCCTGGTACACGATGTGCGCCCGGTAGTCCGTCCCCTCGATGAGCACATAGCTCCGGTCGTTCTGCTCGTCCAGTCCGGTGCCCAGCACCCGACCTACCAGCCGTTCTCCCGGCTTGAGCTTCGTCACCTGCGGTGGACAACGCGGATCCGTCATGAGGGCACGGGATTGCGCGAGCATCTTCGATCGGGTCTGCAGGTTTTCCAGCCCCCGCAATCCTTTGGTCCAGCCTGCATCCAGCGTCCAGGCGGATGCACCGACCTTCTCCGCAAGGCCCAGCCGTTCCAGAGACTCCAGTCGCTGGATTCGCAGCCGCTGGTCCGCATAGCCCCGATCCCCGGGCGTCAGCACGGTCTCGGCCATCAGCGACCTCCCTTCCGGCAACGGCAGTGCCAGCTTTTCGATCTCCCGGTCCAGCGGCGTGAACCCGCGGGCGTCCACCTGCTTCTCTTTGGACCGGTGCATCTCCGCGGGAGAGCGATACCCCAGGCGTTCCGTGGCGACCACCGAGGCCAGGTTGCGCATCCCGGAGCGGATCATCTCCCGGGGGATCTGGAGACCGTGGTTGCCCCGGATCAGCAGATGCACGTGGGGATGCGCCGTGTTGTAGTGCTCGATGGCCGCCCACTCCACCCTCTCCGGTTCGGGAGACAGGTGCGGCGCGAGCCTCGCCATGTACTCGCGGGTGTACTCCCGCAAGGCCATCCGATCCCCCTCCTCCGGGGCGAGGATGACCTTGAAGAGACGGGGGTCGCTAGCCATTTGCCAGCCGTTCAGGACGCTGCCGAGAGAGACCTCCTCGTTGCGGGCGTCAAAACCCTTTCCCTTTTCCGCCTCTTTTTGCGCCCCTTCCCGCTCCAGATAGCTCCCGTGCGCGGCCCACTGCCCCTGCTTGCGGTTCGCCACGTAATTCACCTTGACAGTTACCCGGCGGGCGGCGCCGGCATTTGGCGCACCTTTGGGAAAGGGCTTGAGTGCCCTTCTCCCCGCAAACAGCTTCGCCGCGGAAGTCACCCCCTTGGGGAGAGCGCGGCGCTCCGCCGTTATCCGGCGCACGACACGAGCCGCCTGCGGTCTGCCCCCGCGTTCTTCTTCCTCGATGGTCCGGCCACGGACAAACGACTTGCCGGATACGGACGTGCTGGAACGCTTCTCGCTCATAGCAGGGCCCCGAAGGTCGCCCACAGGAAAAACCCGATCAGCGTGATACCCGCAGCCAGCCAGAGGAGCCAGATAAGGCGGTTTCCCCTTCCGTCCACGGACTGCACGAGGCAGGCAAAGCCCGCCAGCAGAAACAACACGGCCCCCGCCGGGGCCAGAAGAAGGGCTCCGACAACCCCCTGGCGCATCCAGGAGGGCGTCGCATGTGTGGTCCAGACCGCGCCCAGACCCACGCCCAGCCCATAGACCACGACCAGCAGCGCCAGGATCAGCAGCAGGGGCCTTGCCCAATCGCCGATCTTGTCTTTAGCCGGTAGGGCTGGGGTATCCGCAGGCGCGGACGATGGTGACGTGGCGTTCGCTGGGGTGCGGTCCGCCGGGACCTTGCCGTCCGCCGGGACCTTGCCGTCCGCCAGGACTGGCGCTACCCGCACCTCCGGCGGAAGCCGGACCTGCCGGCCAAACAGTTTGCCCGCCCACTTCCACCGGGGCACCCAGGTGGTGCCGGGCGGATGGTCAGTGCGTAACACGCGCGGCGGGATTACCTTCTTCCGGTTCTCCACGAATTTCCTCCAGTAGCATTCTCCGCGCATACCCGATCAGGTCCTGTGTATGCGTTTCGGTAAAACCCCGCACCAGCAGCCGCTTCACGAGCAGTTCCGATTCGTCACCCAGACTCTTCGCCAGCCAGTCGGCAATTCCTCCATCCAAGTCGGTCTGGTACAGCGCGTACAGCAGCGGCGTGTAGCGGCTCGGGTCGTGGAGTATGGCGGCGGCGCGTCGAAGCACGGCGTCGGACTCGTTCATAACCAAAACACCACGGTTTTCTGCCGGGATCTCCGGTCCGCGGGCCCCGGCCGCAGCGCAACATGCCCACGAACCAACTCTCCGCGATCCAGCGCCTGGAGTACTACAGGGCGGTTGGCGTCTTTGCGGTAGAGCCAGCCAAGAGGAACCGACGGGTACTCGGTAAGCCACACCCCCACCGCGTCCGTGTCATAGGGGTTCTGCCGGTCGCGCAGGAGCACAACCGGACTTTCGGCCTCCAGGCCAGACAGACCACTGATGGCGGGAAATTCCTGATTAAAGGCGAGATTGGATACTCTGCGCATGGGTGCTCCTATCCAGAAAGAGACGGGACCGATCCACGGTAACGGACAGGATCCCGGGGTTTGCGTGCCGGATCAGCCAGCGGGCGCCGGGGTGGTCGGGGCGGTCCGCGCCCGCCTTGATTCCGGTCCCTTGGGGAAAGAGGGCTACGGCACGTCCTCGCTGCAATTCCCGGGCGAGCAGGCGCAGCCCAAAGGGGCTCTCCGTATCGAGGGCGATCATGCGGTGCCCGCCGGTCACGCGGCCGTACAGCCGCAGCAGCGGCGACCAGACCGGATGCCGGGCATACGCCGGATCGACCGGGAAGATCGCGCCCCGAATTCCTGCACGGTGGGTCAGCCACCAGGCAAGGCGCGGACCGTCCAGCAGGGAGACGTGCGGGCGGGCGACGATAAGCAGGCCGGTCATCTGTCCTCCCGGTCCAGGCCTTCGACACGATGCAGCAGGTTGTATTGTGAACCACAGTTGACAACGTATGGTCTTTGGCTTACACTAAAAAAATGAAAGCCATATTGGCCACTCCAACATTTGACGCATGGTTTAGCGCCTTGCGTGACGGGAAGGCCAAGGCGCGGATTAGCGCGCGCATCCGTCGGGCGGAGCTGGGCAACCTGGGTGACTGCGAGCCGGTAGGTCGAGGGGTGTCCGAGATGCGTATTCACTATGGCCCGGGATACCGGGTGTATTTTCTGCAGCGTGGGCCGGAGTTGATTGTTCTTCTCGCTGGCGGTGACAAAAGCACGCAAGCCAGAGACATCCAAACTGCTTTGGACCTGGCGTCGCAACAAGGGACAGGAGAGTGACTCATGGAAGGTAACGAACTGAAAAAATGGGATGTGGTTGACCACCTCAGAACCGACGAAGAAATGGCTGCATACTTTGACGCCTGCCTGGAAGAAGACCCTGGCGATGGTAGTCTGCTTCGCGCTGCTCTCGGTGATATTGCTCGGGCTAAGGGCATGACCACTCTCGCACGGGATACCGGGTTGACCCGGGAGGGCTTGTACAAGGCACTTTCCGCGAATGGTAATCCCGAGTTCGCCACGGTGATGAAAGTGATCAAGGCGGTGGGTCTGCGGCTGCATGCAGCTTGCGGCTGATAGCATAACTTAACCCCGTGCCTCAAAAGGCTTGCCCGGCTTGCCGTTGTCATCGCCCAGTAGCGGGTGTGCTTCCCGGTTGGAGCAGGACCAGAAGTACGTTCCCTTTTTCTTTTTGGACTCCATGCGTCTGACCGTGGCGTCACCCCCGCAGATCGGGCAGGGAACCGTCTTGGCGGGCTTGCCTTTCCCGTTCGCCTTGGCCACCCCCGCGATACCCGCCGTCTCCGCCTTCATGGTGACGATCGCCGTTGTGACGCTCTCCACCACGGCGGCCAGGAACCTGTCCGCTGGCACACGGCCCTCGGCTACCGCCGATAGCAGGTCCTCCCACTTGGCGGTCGTGATCGGATCTGCAAACTCGCGCAGGCCTCGCTGTTCCAGAAACCGGATCAGCGCTCGCCCCTTGGTCGTGGAGATCAACTGCTTTCCCTTTTTCTGGAGATAGTCCCGCTTGATCAGGGTTTCCAGAGTACCGGCCCGGGTGGCTTCCGTGCCCAGCCCCGAAGTCTCCTTGAGCTTCGCGCGGGCTTCCGGATCCGTGACGAACTTGTGGACGTTGCTCATGGCGTCGATCAGGGTGCCGTCGGTGAAGCGGGCCGGCGGCTTGGTCTGCTTCACCTGCACCTGGCCGCCCGTGCCCTGCACCGGGTCGCCCGTTTTCATGTCCGGCAGCGGGGCCTTGCCTTCCTCGTCGTCCTCGTCGTCCTCGGAAACAGACGCCGTACCGTAGAGCCGCTTCCAGCCCGGATCGATGTCCTGTCGTCCGGTGGCCTTCCAGGTCTCGCCGCCCAGATCCACCACAGCAGAGAGGGCCTTGTAGCGGTACTCCGGCAGAAAAAGCGCGACGTAGGATTTCCAGATGAGATCGAAGAGCCTGGACTCGGCATCGGAAAGCCCGGACGCCCGCTCCCCCGTGGGAATGATGGCGTTGTGCGCCGTGATTTTCTTGCTGTTCCAGGCCGCATGTTTCTGCTGAGGGTTGACCTGGCTGCGCAAGGCTTCCGGGATGGGCAGCGACCGGAGAATCTTCTGGGCGTCTCCCAACTGCTCCTCGGGCAGATAGCGACAGTCCGTGCGGGGATAGGTGGTGACCTTCTTCTCGTATAGGGATTGGCAGGTATCCAGTACCTGCTGCGCCGACATACCGAAGCGGCTGGACGCCGCTTTTTGCAAAGCCGACAGGCTGAACGGCAATGGCGCGGCCTGCTTTTGCTCCTTGGCCTCGAAGCGGGAGACTTTGCCGCTGCCTGTCGCCTTCGCGGCAATGGCATCCGCAGCCTTACGGTCGATCAGGCGACCTTCCGTGTCGAAACCGGGGCCATCCGTACTCTGCGGGTTCCACTTGGCGAGAAAAGCGCCGTTTGCGTGCCGGCACAGCGCAACCACCTCGAAGTAGTCCTGGGGCTTGAAGTTCTCGATGGTCAGGTCACGCTGCACGACCAGGGCAAGGGTTGGCGTCTGCACCCGCCCAACCGAGAACAGATCGCCAGACCGAATCGTCACCGCCCGGGTGAGATTCATGCCGACCAGCCAGTCCGATTGGCTGCGGGCCTCCGCAGCATCCTTCAGTGGGCGATACTTCTCATTGCTTTCCAGCGCGGCGAAGGCCTTCTGGACATTCTCACGGTCCAGGGCTTTCAGCCACACCCGCTGCACGCGCCCCTTGTAGTGGAAGTGCTCCAGAATCTCGTCAATCAGCAACTGCCCCTCGCGGTCGGGGTCACCTGCATTGATAACCGTATCGGCGGACTTCAACAGTTGACCGATTTTCTTGAGCTGGTCTTTCGCATCCGGCTTCGGGTGCTTGATCCACTGGGCAGGCATGATGGGTAGGTCTTCCATGCGCCAGACCTTTTTGCCCTTGGCGGTCCTGGGCACCGAATCCGGTAGATAATCATCCGGATCCGCCTGCTCCAGAATATGCCCAAAAGCGTTGGTGAACTCATACAGGCTGGCTTTCGGTCCCAATCCCTCGCGGATGGCGCGGGCCATGGAGGGCTTCTCGGCGATGACGACGGTGGTCAATGGGGTTCTCCAGGTAAGTGATCCGTTACCTTGGGTATAGCGGGCGGGTGTTGCGATAAGCGGGGGCCTGCGTAATACAGGTAAATAATTATTCTGTCGTGTGCATTCTTTGCTGCATGTAGAGTTTACAAGGTAGTAGCGTCCACTCAAGGAGTAATTCTCATGAAGAAAAATAGTATTCCCCTGTCCGTCATTGCCATTGCTCTCAGCATTGCGCCGATGTCCGCTGCTTATGCTGACGGTACTTCTGGCGGGCACGGTCCCCACAAACATCCCCC
>JABEBW010005048.1_pt1 | contig 20207 bp, 17 predicted proteins | sample 7245961 | NCBI WGS metagenome assembly JABEBW01 (sample SAMN14506364, study PRJNA622280) | hot springs metagenome | biome: hot spring [ENVO:00000051]|acidic hot spring [ENVO:00002120]; feature: spring [ENVO:00000027]|sediment [ENVO:00002007]; material: sediment environment [ENVO:01001048]...
GAGCAACGATTCCGTATATGTGGAAATAGCAATGCAATATACGGATTCAACATACGAAACTTTACTTGGTTATGTTAATGATATTCACACGGAGGAAGGAGGAACACATGTTGTTGGATTTAAAACAGCATTGACAAAGGTAATAAATGATTACATAAAAGAGAACAACCTCGGTGAAATAAACATAACGGGTGATGATGTAAAAGAGGGTCTAACTGCAATAATACTTGTAAAACATCCTGAACCACAGTTTGAGGGACAGACAAAAACAAAACTGGGAAATGGTGAGGTTAAGGGAATTGTTTATTCAATCACGCAGAAAAACCTAAAGAAGTATTTTGAGGAGCATCCAAACACTGCCAGGCTAATTGCTTTAAAGGTAATAAACACGGCCCAGGCAAGGGAGGCGGCAAGAAAAGCCAGGGAAATGGTAAAGAGAAAGAATCTCCTCGATACGCTTGATTTACCTGGCAAACTTGCTGACTGTACACTGGAGGAAAGAGGTAAAACTGAGCTTTTCATTGTAGAGGGTGATAGTGCAGGTGGGTCGGCAAAGCAGGCAAGGAACAGGGAGTTCCAGGCTGTTCTTCCCCTGAGGGGAAAGATACTTAACGTTGAAAAGGCAAATCTTGACAGGGCATTCAGGAGTGAAGAAATAAAAGCATTGATCTCAGCGATAGGTACAGGTGTTAAGGAAAATTTTGATATAAACAAACTAAGGTTTGGAAAAATAATAATAATGACGGATGCTGATGTTGATGGTGCGCATATAAGAACTCTCTTACTAACATTCTTTTACAGATACATGAGGGATCTCATAACCAATGGCCATATTTACATTGCACAGCCACCACTTTACAAAATACAGAAGGGAAAGGAAGTGAGGTATGTTTATTCTGACGAGGAGAAGGAAAAGGTTCTAAAGGAGATGGGTGAAGGTGCCATTGTTCAGAGATTCAAGGGTCTTGGAGAGATGAATCCAGAACAGTTATGGGAAACAACAATGAACCCTGAAACGAGAAGGTTGATAAAGGTGGATATTGAAACAGGTGCTGAAGCTGACAGGATTTTCACACTTCTCATGGGCGACAGGGTTGAGCCGAGAAAGGAATACATAATGAAGCATGCAAGGGAAGCAATGAACATAGATGTATGAGGTGTTTATATGTCAAACGTTGAAACAAGGGCAATTGAGGAAGAAATGAAAAGTTCATACATGGATTATGCAATGAGTGTAATTGTTGGTAGATCCTTACCTGATGTAAGGGATGGTCTTAAGCCAGTACAGAGAAGGATTTTATATTCAATGTATGAAATGAATTTAACGCATGATAAACCTTACAAAAAGAGTGCAAGGATTGTTGGTGAGGTAATGGGTAAATACCATCCCCATGGCGAGGCACCCATATATGATGCTCTTGTCAGGATGGCACAGCCATTCTCCATGCGGTATACATTTGTTGATGGTCAGGGTAACTTTGGAAGCATTGATGGTGATACTCCAGCAGCAATGAGATATACAGAGGCAAGACTGACAAAAATAGCAGAGGAAATGCTCGAGGATATTGAAAAGGAAACGGTGCCAATGGTAATGAACTTTGATGGTACACTTAAGGAACCGGCAGTTTTACCATCAAAGATACCAAACCTTCTAATTAACGGATCATCCGGTATAGCCGTTGGTATGGCAACAAACATGCCACCGCACAATATTGCTGAGGTTATAGATGCCATAATATATTACATAAACAACAGGGATGCTGATGTGGATGATCTCATTAATTTCATTAAGGGTCCTGATTTCCCCACGGGTGGTCAGATTTTTAATTTTTCCGGTATAATAGAGGCATATAAAACAGGGAAGGGTACATTCAAATTGAGGGGAAAATACCACATTGAGGGTGATGAAAATCAGAGGAGCATAGTTTTCACGGAAATTCCATATGAGGTTAACAAATCGGATCTTTTACAGAAAATAGCATCTCTTATAAAGGAGGAAAAAATAACAGGAATACAGAACATAAAGGATGAATCTGACAAAAATGGAATAAGGATAATATTCAAACTTAAAAAGGATGCAAATGTTGATATTGTTTTAAACCAGCTCTTTGAACATTCACAGCTGGAAATATCCTATGGCATAATAAATCTTGCAATAATCGATAACATTCCAAGAATTTTTACCCTCAAGGATCTTATAGAACAGTTTGTAAATCACAGATTCAACATAATAAAGAAAAGGGTTGAATATGATCTAAAAAAGGATGAGGAAAGGGAGCATATACTGAAGGGCTTTCTTATTGCGCTTGATAACCTTGATGATGTGATATCAACCATAAGATCATCCCTTAACTATGATGAGGCAAAAAGATCGCTGATTGAAAAGTTTTCATTAACAGAAATACAGGCTAAGGCTATTCTTGATCTAAGGCTACAGAGGTTGACCGCCATGGAAAGGGAATCAATAGTGAATGAGGAAAAATCCTTGAGTGAGGAAATAGAGAAACTGAAGGGAATACTTTCTGATGAGCGAAAAATATACCAGATAATGGTTGAAGAACTTAATGAGATAAAAGAAAAGTATGGTGATGAAAGAAGAACGGAAATAGTTATGGAGGAAATAACAAGAAGGGATATTGAGGATTTAATTCCACCGGAGAATGTTCTTGTATCGTTTTCAAAGGATGGATACATAAAAAGGATACCCCTTTCAGAATACAGGGAACAGTCAAGAGGGGGTGTTGGTCTCATAACAGAATATGGTGAAAAGGATTATCCGAAGCAGATATTCATAGCCAACAACAGGGACACATTGTTGCTCTTCACCAATAAGGGAAAAGTTTACTGGTTAAAGTGTTACAGGATAGTTCAAACATCAAGGAAGGCAAACGGTAAAAATATAATAAACTATGTTAACCTTGAGGAGAATGAAAGGGTTGAAAAGATAATACCTGTAAAGGGATTTGATTTAGGCTATATTATATTTCTTACAAAGAAGGGATATGTGAAAAGAACACCTCTTAAAGCATTCTCAAACCCTATGAAAAAGGGTATAATTGCAATAAACCTTGGTGAAGATTCTCTTGCAGATGTTCTTTACAGTGAAGGTAATAATCTTGTTCTGATAGGTACAAAGAATGGTATTGTAACAAAGTTCAGTGAGGAGGAAATAAGACCAACGGGAAGGAATTCATATGGTGTGAAGGGTATAAGGCTCTCTGATAAGGATGAAATCATAGGCATGGCAACGGGAAGGGATGAAGATAACCTTTTAACATTAACAGAATTTGGAAAGGGAAAAAGAACAAAAATTTCTGAATTCAGACTTTCGCACAGAGGTGCCATGGGCGTTAAGGCACACAGGCTGAACAAATTAACTGGATCTATGGTTTCAATGACAGTTACAGATGATTCAGGATCAATAATGGTTCAAACAATGAATGGGATGACCATTCAGATTCCTGTAAAAGAAATACCTGTTCTGGGAAGAAACACGGCTGGTGTTAGGATCATTGAGCTCAAGGAGAATGACAGGGTAATAACTTCAACAAAAATTCCTGAAATTTAAAATTTTTAAATTAATGAAACACCATTTTTTTCAATCTTTATACTGATTGGGCTGTAACCTTTTTTTTCAAGTGTTTCAATTACCCTATCCTCATTCTTTGGAAGTATTATGACGGATCCACCGCCACCGGCACCTGTAATTTTTGCACCATATGAATAATTGGAAACAATATCCATGATTTCATTTGTCTTTTCATGACCAACACCTAGTATTGAAAGAAGTTTGTTGTTTTCATTCATCAATTCACCTATTTTTTCAACATTACCATTCTCCAGTTCCTTCAAACTATTCCTTGATATTTCACCTATTTTCTTAATTATTTCCATACCGAATGAATTTCTTGATACAAAATTGTAAACCTTTCTTACCTGTTCGGCTGTTGATCCCTTAATGCCTGAAAAAACAACTATAAAATTAAGGTCAGAAATATCTACCCTTGAAACAAACCAGGTTTTATCATCCATACTTATTTTCCAGAGTGTATTTTCATTATAATCTGAGGACACAAAAACGCATCCACCCGCTGTTATTGTACTTGTATCAACCGGGCTTGCCCTTCCCTGCACATGGTATTCTGTTAAAAATGCAAGTCTTGCTATTTCATCCCTTTTCCATGAATTTTTCAGGGCCAGGGCGGATGAAATCGTCGCGACAGATATTGATGCAGAGGATCCCAGACCTGATGAGCTCTCTATCATGCTTTCAGTCCTTATTTTAACATCCTTTTCAAATCCTGCAAGTTCAAGTGCCTTTAAAATGTATGAATGGTACTTGAAATCGGGTTTGAATCCATCTATGGTTGTTTCATGGCTGTATTCTATTTCAACATTGGAATAAAGATTAATTGCCATTGATATGGCCGGTTCACCGTAAACAACGGCATGTTCACCAAACAGTATTACCTTCGCCGGTGCTCTGGATTTCATCAACGATCCTCCTGAACCTTAATGCATCATCACACATATTTACATTGTTGAACAGTACATAATCATTTTCCTTTGCCATATTTTTAAGATTTTTTAGATCGTTATCATTGTAAATATAGGAATATGAATTAATGCCATGAAGCCTGAAATAGTTGAATTTTCCATAAACAGGTTTATTTTTGAATGGATCCACAACATGTATCATATCAAATTCACTGAAAATTTTTTTTAATGTTTCATTGGACCATTTTCCTCTTGGTTCCCATCCAAATGTAATTTCATTACTTTTGAATGTTCTGAAAAATTCAAAAACATTCTTTTTATTTTCATCACTTTCATGGAATGTTGGTGGTGATTGAAATATTATAATTTTTGATTTTAAAATTTTTGCATAACCAAGCATTTTTTCCATTGCCCTTTCAGTATCAGCGTTCAATTTAAAATTTCCAAAGTTATCCATGTTAAAGTCCTTGCTCTTGAACCTTCTGTAAGTCGGGCTGTTTTTTTCATGTGTTATTATCTGTATTGCCTTTATTGTAAATTCAAAATTTTCAGGTGCCTTTTCCCTATAATTTTTAATGGTTTCATCCTTTACAAAATCGTAAAATGTATTCTGCAGTTCAACCACATTGAATTTTTTGAAAATATATTCCTGGGATCTGCAGAATCCGCATGTACCAATCTTCATCATGAAAGATAATTAAATGAAATAGATAAAACTTTTATATTGATAATAATTCCCAAAAGCATATGCTTAAGAATACACTCATAGAAATATTCGGCTACATTCTGATAACTTTAGCCTTGCTATTCTATTTTGGCTGGGCCTTATACTACAATGCCTGGACGGATGTTGGCCTTTACTCATTCGTCGCACCAATACTTTTATTCGGTATTCTTGGTGTAATACTTGCAAGGATAAGTGAAAAGCAGAGTCAGTAAGGTTTACCAACATAGGCAAAGTTTGTTGTTTCTTTTCCGCAAACAATGCATTTTCCTACATTTTCTTTTTTCTCCAGCGGTGTTCCAAGTATCCTTTTTTCTGTATATTCCTCAATCTTATGTGCACAGGAATCTTCACCGCACCAGTATACCTTTGAAACAAGTTCACTATTTTTTACATCATCAAGGTTATTCTCCTCCTTTACCTGTGAAAACATGGTTTCCCATGCCCTTTTTCTTAGCGATTTTTGAATATCTTCGAGAATTTCACCAATCTTTTCAACATAATTTTCCCTGCTCAGTGTAATTCTTTTCAGCGTATCCCTCCTCGCAACAGTAACAACATTGTTTGCTATATCCTTTGGTCCAATTTCAACCCTTAGGGGAACACCCTTCAGCTCCCAGTCGTAGAACTTGTAGCCTGGAGTATAATTATCCCTGTCATCAAGTTTTACCCTGAAACTTTTTGAAAGTTCATTAAGAACCTTTTTACTTTCATCAATTATCTTTTCCTTTTCCTCACCAACAATAGGAATTATAATTATCTGTATGGGTGCAATTTCAGGAGGTAAAATAAGGCCCCTATCATCACCATGTATGCCGACAAGTGCACCTATAATTCTCTCACTTATTCCAAAGGTTGTTTGATACACATAATCTCTTGATCCATCCTCCTTAAGAAAAGTTATATTGTATGCCCTTGAAAAATTCTGTTTGTATTGATGCATTGTACCTATCTGTAAGGGTCTCCCGGATGGTAAAAATGTATCTGCTGCAATTGTATAGAATGCACCGGCAAACTTATCCCAGTCAGGTCTTTTATTTAAGACATACGGTAAAGCAAGTTTTTCGCACAGCTTTTCCCATATTTCCATATCCTCTTTTATCTGTCTTTCAGCATCCTCGAAACTCTCATGGCAGGTATGTGCTTCAAAGAAATGTATTTCTCTTACCCTTAGAAATGTTCTTGTCTGTTTCGTTTCATACCTGAAAACATTAACAATCTGGAAAATTTTTAATGGTAAGTCAGCATGGGTTCTTATCCATAGGGAAAATAAAGGATACATGGCTGTTTCGCTTGTTGGTCTTAACACAAGAGGGACATCAAGTTTTGAATCTCCTCCCCTCTCCACCCAGAAAACCTCACCGCTGAAACCTTTAATGTGTTCCTCCTCCTTTGAAAACTGATCCTTTGGAATTAAAAGAGGAAAATAAACCTCTTCATGGTTTGTTTCAACAAGAAGTTTCCTCAACGTTTCGTCAAAGTTTCTTGCAATTGCCCAGCCATAGGGTAGCCAGACATTCATGCCCTTAACGGGGTATCTTTTATCAACAAGCTTTGCTTCCTCAATAACCTCATTGTACCATTCGTTAAACTGTTTTTTGCTGAATTCCATGGATCTGAAAAAAGTGATTTATTACTTAAAATTTTTTTCAATGAATTTAAAAAATTTAATGATTAACATAATCATTACAGTTTTCCGTGGTAAATATGGATGAGAATCTTGAAAATGCTTTAAAAATTAGGCAGCTTGCAATGGATCACAACAAATTATTCGAGGAATCAATACCATTAATTGCCAGTGAAAATGTTATTTCACCTCTTGCCAAGGAACTGTTGCTTTCAGATCTTGGATCAAGATACGCTGAAGGTCTTCCCGGAAAGAGGTATTATCAGGGAAACTATTACGTTGATCAGATTGAAATACTAACAACAGAACTTGCAAAGAAACTTTTCAGGACTGAATATGCGGATGTTAGACCCATATCAGGAACAAATGCAAACCAGGCTGTTGTTTTTGCCTTAACACAGCCTGGTGATATAATAACAGCATTACCTCTTGCTGGTGGAGCACATATAAGCAGCGCTAAATTTGGTACTGTTGGCTTCAGGGGTTTAAATGTTATAAACTATCCATTTGATGTAGAAACCATGAACATTGATGTTGATCTCACATCAAAATTGATAAAAATTGTTAAACCAAAGGTTGCATTGTTTGGTCAGTCTGTTTTTCTTTTCCCAACACCCTTAAGGGAACTGCAGGATGCTTTCAATGAAGCAGGGTGTTATGTTTGGTATGATGGTGCGCACGTTCTTGGATTGATAGCTGGTAAAAGATTCCAGGATCCATTGAGGGAAGGTGCGCATGTTGTTTCGGGAAGCACACACAAGACATTACCGGGACCGCAGAGGGGTATAATACTTGCAAATCCAAAGGATGAGGAGATGTGGGAAAAGATACAGAGGGCCGTGTTTCCGGGTGTTATAAGCAACCATCATCTGAACACAATGGCCGCCCTTGGTGTAACACTTGCCGAACACATTGAGTTTGGTGAGCAGTATGCTGATCAGGTGATAAGGAATGCAAAAAGACTTGCTGAGACACTTCATTCCCTTGGCTTCAAGGTACTTGGTGAAAAGGTTGGATTCACCGAAAGCCATACAATACTTGTTGATGTAAAGGCGCAGGGTGGTGGTAGAAAGGTAGCTGAAAACCTTGAAAAGGCAAACATTATTCTGAACATGAACCTTTTACCCTACGACGATCCATCAAAACCAAGGAACCCTTCAGGAATAAGGATAGGAACACAGGAGGTAACAAGGATTGGAATGAAAGAATCGGAAATGGATGAAATTGCATATTTCATAAAGAGGGTTGCAATGGATAATGAGGATCCAAACAGGGTAAAGGAGGATGTGAAGGATTTCAAATCACAATACAAGACGGTCAAATACTGTTTCCATGAGGGCAAGGAGGCTTACAAATACATTGACTTACTTTCGATGATGTGAGTCTAAATAAAATTCATATATGGGTAACAATTATGGAATGATACAAACATTCAAAGGGATTGCTATGGAAGATAATAAGGAGTTCAGATACATTGTAAGGCTCGCAAATACAGATCTAGATGGGAATAGGATTGCTGTTTATGGACTTATGCAGATAAAAGGTATTGGCTACAGGGCATCGGAACTTATTCTAAAAGCTGCAGGAATACCAAAAAATAAAAAGATTGGAGAACTCACGGATGATGAGATTGATAAATTGAAAAAAATTATTGATAATGCGGGAGAACATTTACCCTGGTGGGCTGTGAATAGAAAGAGGGATCTCTTAACAGGTAAAAATTTGCATTTGGTAGGGGCAGATCTTGATCTTGCAGTAAAGGATGATATAGATTTGCTCAAGAAAATAAGGGCTTATAGGGGAATAAGGCATGAGAGAGGCCTTCCCGTCAGGGGTCAGAGAACAAGATCAAACAACAGGAGCGGTATGACTGTTGGCGTTGCAAGAAAGAAGGAGGAGGCGAAGAGTTAATGGGAGATCCAAAGTTCAACAGGAAAACCTATGAAAAGCCAAGAAGACCATGGGAGAAGGAAAGGATAGAGCAGGAAAATAAACTCCTCAAGGAGTATGGTCTAAAAAACAAAAGGGAAATATGGAAAACAGAATCAATTTTGAGGAATTTCAGGGCACAGGCAAGAAAACTTCAGGCAAAGATAAGGTACAACGATCCGCAGGCAAACAGGGAGTTAAAACAGCTGCTCGATAAATTGATTTCCTACGGTCTGCTAGATGAAAAAACAGCGAACATTGATGCTGTTCTTGCACTCAATCTTGAATCATTACTTGCAAGAAGGCTTGAATACGTTGTTTACAAACTTGGTATGGCAAATACTGTTAAGCAAGCAAGGCAGTTCATAACCCATGGCCATATATGCATAGGTGAAAGGGTAGTTTCAATACCGGGTTATATGGTAAAGAAGAGTGAAGAGCCTTTAATAAAATTCAATGAAAATTCACCTTTGAGTAATGAACTCCATCCAATGCGTGTAAAGCCAAAAGAGGAAGGGAGTGAGGCACAATGACAAAAATTGCTGTTGTTCATATTTATGCTTCACATAATGATACCATAATTACAGTAACGGATATAACAGGTGCCGAAACATTTGCAAAAGCATCAGGTGGTATGGTTGTGAAGGCTGACAGGGATGAGTCTTCTCCCTATGCTGCAATGAAGGCATCAGATATTGTTGCTGAAAAATTGAAGGAGAAGGGCATTAACGATATAATAATAAAGGTAAGGGCACCTGGTGGTAGCAAGAGCCATTCAACAGGTCCGGGCGCGCAGGCAGCAATAAGGGCACTTACAAGGGCAGGTTTCAGAGTTATAAGAATAGAGGATGTTACCCCCATTCCGCATGATGGAACAAGGAGAAAGGGTGGAAAGAGGGGAAGGAGAGTATAAAGGAGGTGGCGGGTTTATCAGCCCACCATTATGAATATCAGAATCCTTGAAATTGATGACAGATTCATAAGGTTCGAGGTAAGTGATATAAATTATTCAATTGCAAACATTTTAAGGAGAACTTTAATAAACGATATTCCAAAGCTTGCAATAAAGAATGTAACATTCCATCTGGGTTCAATACAGAGGATAGATGAGAATGGACAGGAACATATTTACAACAGTTCAACACCTCTTTTTAATGAAATTATAGCACACAGGCTTGGTCTTGTTCCATTGCCAACGGATCTTAACATGAAATTCAGAAGTGAATGTTCACACCCACCGGACCAGGCATGCCCGCTATGCACTGTTACATACAACATAACAAAGTTCGGTCCATGCACAGTTTATTCCGGTGATCTCATTCCGGTTGGTGATCCAAGCTTTGCCCCTGTTGATAAGGAAATTCCCATAGTAAAATTGAGGGAAAACCAGGCGCTTATAGTTGATGCAGAGGCTGTAATGGGTACGGCAAAGGAACATGCAAGGTACCAGGTAACAAGCGGTGTTGCTTACAAATACCACAGGGAATTCCATGTTCCAAAGTACATAGATGTTCTTGAAAATATCAAAAAAGAATGCCCGAAAAGTATTGTTGAGGAAAAGGATGATGTAATAGTTGTTACAGATGATATTCCATGCAAATACATTGCCAGCCTTTACCAGCACGATGATGTGAAGATTTTTGAGGATGAAACAAGGTTTGTTTTTCAGTTTGAAACTGATGGATCACTGAAGGCAAAGGACACACTTCTTTATGCTGTTAAGAGAATAAGGGAAAGGCTTGAAAAGGTAAGGGAATCCATATCGGTGTGAAAAATGCCTGAAAGAAAGGATTATCTTTACAGATTATCAAAGCTTGAAGAGTTAAATTCAATGGGCATAAATCCCTATCCAAATTCCTACGTTGTAACAAATGAAATAGGTGAAATAGTGAAGGATCCTGAATCCTTCATGAACAGGGATGTAAAAGTTGCTGGAAGAATAATGGCATTGCGTTTTCATGGTAAGGTTGGATTTGGTGATCTTGTCCAGGATCAGGAAAGGATACAGCTTTTCCTCAAGTTTGATGTTTTGAGTGAAAGGTACAATTTTTTTAAAAAATACATTGATAAAGGGGACATTGTTGGAGTATCCGGCACTGTTGTCAGGACTGAAAAGGGTGAATTGAGCATACTTGTAAAAGATTTTACAATTCTTTCCAAATCCCTGTACGATTTACCCCATACATGGTTTGGTATAGAGGATGTTGAAACAAGGTACAGGCAGAGATACCTCGACCTTATCCTTAACAGGGATGTTTTTGAAATATTCAGGAAGAGGAGTAAAATTGTTTCTGAAATAAGAAGGTTCCTTGAAGACAGGGGTTTTTTGGAATTTGAAACACCAATTTTACAGCCAGTTTATGGTGGAGCAAACGCAAAGCCATTCATAACACATGTTAATGCGATAGACAGAAATTTTTATCTTAGAATATCTGATGAACTTTACCTTAAAAGGTTACTTGTTGGTGGATTTTCAAAGGTTTTTGAGATCGGGAAGGATTTCAGGAATGAGGATATAGATTCAAAACATAACCCAGAATTCACAATGATAGAGATATATGAAGCGTATAAGGATTACAACGATATGATGGATTTAACTGAAGAGTTGATAAAACATCTTGCCCAAAAGGTAAACAATAGTTTAAAATTGAATTTGAATGGTAGGGAAGTTGACATATCTGGTAAGTGGAAAAGGAAACCAATGATGGAAATGCTTAGTGAAGCGGGAATAGAAGTTGAAAAATTGAGTGATGAAGATATAAGGAAAATGCTTGATGATTATGGAATAAAGATGCCAGTTTATGTCAGGGGAATTGCAATTACAAAAATATTCGAACAAATATGGGAGGAGAAGCTTATAGAGCCAACCTTTGTTATAGATTATCCAAAAGAAAGTACACCCCTGTGCAAACTTCACAGGAACAATAAAGATCTTGTTGAGAGGTTTGAGCTATTCATAAATGGTATTGAGATAGCGAATGGTTATACTGAACTTAACGATCCTGTTTTGCAGGAGAGATTTTTGAAAGAGGAAATGGAAAGGAGAACTCTTGGTGATGAGGAAGCACAGCAGATGGACTACGATTTTGTTGAGGCATTAAGGGTAGGCATGCCTATAGCCGGCGGTGTTGGTATTGGCATAGACAGAATAACAATGATATTGACAGGTGCAAAAAGCATAAAGGAAGTAATTCTCTATCCAATTCTTGCACCAAGGGAAGATGGAAAAAACAATATATGATTGAATAATTTCCATTACAATGGCTTTCCTTGAGGTCAGGAACCTTTCAAAGGTATACGGTGTTAACGGTAAAAAGGTTGTTGCACTGGAAAACATTTCATTTAAACTTGAAAAAAGGGAATTTTTATCCATTGTTGGCCCTTCAGGATGCGGTAAATCAACACTTTTAAGGATTATTATTGGTCTTGAAAAGGCAACATCAGGACAGATACTTTATATGGATAAACCAATTGAAGAATCAAAACCGAGGTTTTCAATGGTCTTTCAGAATCCTTCTCTTTTTCCCTGGCTAACTGTTCAGGAGAACGTTGAAATAGTTCTTCAGCCACTTGGATATTCTAAGGAGGAGGCAAGCAAAATTGCAAAAAAGTATCTTTCAATTGTTGGTCTTGATGGTTTTGAAAACGCATATCCGAAGGAACTGTCTGGTGGAATGAAACAGAGGGTTGGTTTTGCAAGGGCACTTGCGGTGGATCCCGAAGTACTCCTCATGGATGAACCATTTTCCTCCCTTGATTCCCTGACCGCCGATGCATTGAGGGAAGAGGTTTTAATGCTCTGGGCCGATCCATCATTACCACCAGATTCAATTATACTTGTAACACATAACATAGATGAGGCAGTTTTAATGAGCGATAGAATATTGATAATGAGCCCAAGACCTGGAAGAATTGTGGAGGATTTCAAGGTAAACCTTCCAAGACCAAGGAACAGAAAGGATCCTGAATTTTACAATGTTGTTGATCAGGTTATTTCAATACTCTCAAGGTGAATTCAATTTTTTTGCTATTTCCTCAAAGTATTTCAAACTCTCAGGGTTAATTATTGTTTCTGTGTTTGTTACATTTTTTCCATTAACAATGTTCCATACTGCAATTTCCACCTTCTTTGCATTGAATGTGTACGGTATATCTGGTACCTGAAATATGAGATCAGGAACATGCCTTGGTGATGCTTTTGTTCTCAATTCCCTTTTTATTCTCTCCTCAAGGTCTTTATTTAAAATAATATTGTCCTTTAATTTAACAAAAAGTATAATCCTCTGATCACCCTTGTAGTTCTGTCCAACAACAACACTGTCCTCAATTTCAGGTATTGATTCAATTACACTGTATATTTCACCCGTTCCAATCCTCACACCTGAAGGTTTTAATGTTGTATCTGATCTTCCAAGGATTGTTATACCTCCTGTATCGCTGTGAAATATTACAAAATCACCATGCCTCCATACATTTTTTCCCTTTTCCCTGTAGTAGGAAAAATATGATGATATGTATCTTTCATAATTTTCATCATTCCAGAAATATATTGGCATGGATGGTGTGGGGAATTCGCAAACGAGTTCACCCACCCTATCGTATATTTCATTACCATTCTCATCGTATGCCTTTATTTTCATGCCCAAACCTGGTGATTGTAATTCGCCTGGATAAACAGGAAGAATTGGTGAACCTATTGCAAAACATCCATTTATATCTGTCCCTCCGGATATTGAATTAAAATGTAAATCTTTCTTTATATTCTCATAGATCCATTTGAATCCTTCCTGCGAGAGGGGTGATCCTGTCTGTGATATTTCCTTCAATGACGATAGATCAAAAATTTCTGAAGGTTTTGCATTCACACCCCTTAAATAATTTATATAGGATGCGCTGCAACCGAATACTGTTATTTTCTCATTTTCTATTATTTCCCACATCCTTTTCCAGTCAGGATGGTTTGGATTTCCGTCATAAAGTATGATCTGTGATCCAACAGCAAGTGAACTTACAAGCCAGTTCCACATCATCCAGCTGGGTGATGTTATATATGTTATTACATCATTTCTCTTCAGGTCGGAATGTATTATCAATTCCTTAAGATGATTGATTAAAACACCACCAACGCTCTGAACCATGGACTTTGGTTTACCTGTTGTTCCTGAAGAAAACATTATGTAAAGGGGATGTGAGAATGGTACTTGAACAAATTCCAATTCATTATTCACATATTCAATTTCATCATCATAAACAATTTCATCATCTTTTATTTTTTCCTCACCAGTATATGAAAAAATTACAATTTTTTTAAGAGAATTCAAATTTTTGGAGAGAGATTTTATGTTTTCCAATAGAGAGTATTTTTTACCTTTGTAATAGTATCCATCAACTGTAAACATTATTTTTGGTTCGATCTGTGAAAACCTGTTCTCAATTACACCGGGTCCAAGTTCAGTTCCCGCAGAAGACCATATTGCACCAAGTGATGTTGTTGCCAGCATGTAAATAACAGTTTCAGATATGTTTGGCATATAGCCAACAATTCTATCATTTTCTTTTACTCCAACTTTTTTCAGAAAATTCTGTATCCTTGAAACCTCCCTCCTCAGATTTTCATAGGTGATCTCCTTAATTTTACCATTTTCGTTGTAGCTTTTTATTGCAATACCATCTTCATACCTTAAAAGGTTTTCAGCAAAGTTTAATTCTGCACCTTTAAACCATTCAGCACCTGGAAATTTTACAGGCTTTGAAAGTATTTCATCAAAGTTCCTTGAATATTTAATTCCTGTGAAATACCAGACAGATTCCCAGAAATCTTCAGGTTTTTCTATGGACCATTTATAAAGATCAAAGTAATTTCTGAAATCTTTTGAATACCTTTCATTAACATAATCCATGAACCTTGTAATGTTTGAATTACTAATTCTTTCATCATCGGGTTTCCACAGCATTTCTTTCATTGTTTAAAAATAATGAAAAAAGACTTTAAAAATATTTTTTATTTTTCAATACAAAAAGCATGAAACAAAATGACCATTACCGGTATCCTTTAACTGGGGTTCCTGTTGATCATAAAGTTTTACATGAATCTTTTCATTTTCCCTTGTTATTTCTTTAATACCATAGAAAGCCCTCATGTTTGACTCCTTTTTCTCCCTCTCAATTATTGATCTTACAACCTCAGGATTAACATTTCCTGTGAATTCAAGAATAATATCAGTATCGCTGAGAATTTCAATGCTTTTTAAACCTGAATTACCCATTTCGGGATTCCTTTCAGGATCAAGGGCAAACCTTAAAGGTTCAACCAGATCCCTTGATTCCCAACCGCATTTTTCAAACGCAAACCTGCACCTTGTATGGAATGCACAGCCCTTTGGTGGATTGATAGGGCTTGGTACCTCTCCCTCAAGAATTACCCTCTGCCTTTTTGTTTTTGGATCAGGTATTGGGACTGCTGAGAGTAAAGCCTGGGTATATGGATGTAATGGATTTTTGAAAATTTCCTTTGTTTCAGCAATTTCAACAATTTTACCCAGGTACATTACCATTATTCTATCAGCTATGTGCCTTACAACAAGTATGTGGTGTGAGATGAAGAGCATTGTAAGGTTAAAATCCTTCTTCAGATCATCAAGAAGATTAAGAACCTGTGCCTGAACTGAAACATCAAGTGCTGATGTTGGTTCATCAAGAACAACGAACTTTGGATTAAGCGCTAGTGCCCTTGCAATCGCAACCCTCTGTCTCTGGCCGCCAGAAAGTTCATGGGGGAATTTGTTCATGTATTCAGGGCCCAATCCTACCTTAATCAAAAGTTCCTCAGCCCTTTTATAGGCATCCTTTTGTTTCCATCCAAATGTTACCAATGGTTCTGCTATAATATCCTTTATTAGATACCTGGGATCAAGAGAGGAATATGGATCCTGGAAAACTATCTGTATCTCTTTCCTCATTTCCCTTACCTTTTTCTTTGACATATGGTAAAGGGAATATTTTCTGAGTTCATCATTGCTTAATTTTTCATTGTTCATAATTTTATTCATTATCTCCTGTGGTGGATCTATGAAAAGTTCTCCGCCCGATGGCTCAATTAATCTCAGAAGTAAACGGCCAAGTGTTGTCTTTCCGCATCCTGATTCACCAACAAGTCCAACAACCTCACCTTTATGTATAACAATATCAACACCGTTCACAGCCTTAACGTAAAGTTTCCTTCTAGTGAACATTCCTGTTTTTAGTTCAAAGAGCTTTTTTAACTGTCTTCCAACTATCAGTGGTTCATTATTCATCTTTTCACCTCAGTAGAGCCAGCAGGCAACATAATGACCTGGTTCAATTTCCTTCATTGGAGGTTTTTCCCTTGAGCAAATATCCATGGCATATTCGCACCTTGGATGGAACTTGCATCCTGATGGAGGATTTATCATGTTTGGTATACTCCCAGGAATTATATGCAGTTTTGCTTTCATTGTTTCTTCCGTTGGTATGGATCTCAGAAGTCCCTGTGTGTATGGATGCTTGGGATTATAGAAAATCTGCATTTTTTCACCGATCTCAACAATGTTTCCTGCGTACATAACAGCAACCCTGTCGGCAACATCAGAAATTACACCAAGATCATGGGTGATGAAAAGTATTGATGATGATGTTCTTTCTTTTAGATCCTTCATGAGGTCAAGTATCTGGGCCTGAATTGTTACATCAAGCGCAGTTGTGGGTTCATCAGCTATAAGGAGCTTTGGATCGCAGGACATGGCCATGGCTATCATTACCCTCTGTCTCATACCGCCACTGAGTTCATGTGGATATGCCTTCAGGAGACTTTCAGGGTTGAAAATGTTCACCAACCTTAATAATTCTATAGCCCTTTTCTCTGCTTCTTTTACCAAAGGTTTGTTCAAATAACCCCTTAGACCGGGGATCCTCCCAATTAATGGATTTTTTCCTTCAGCCACAGCCTTAAGATAATTTATTCTCAACCTTGACAATTTTTTATCATTTTTAAGTTTATCAATTTCTTCTTCCTTCTGAAGTTTTGTTAGATCGGTTCTATAAAAAATTGAATTCATCTGCTGCACCATTGCCATTGAAATGGCATCGTTTGAAAATTTTTCCTGGCTCTTTTTGTCTCCTGAGAAAACAGCATTTTTTATTTCCACGAACCTTTCATCACTCAAAGTTTCTCTCGCAAGGATCCTCTGTGCAAGCTGTTTCCTTTGATGTTCTAGGATCGGTTCTGTTAGCTGATAGCCTATTGATAGGACAGGGTTCAAAGCGGTCATGGGCTCCTGGAATATCATTGCCATTTTTTCCCCGCGGAATTTATTCAGGAATTCCTGTGTTTTATTGTAAAGCCTTCTTTTAACTTTGAGTTTTGCCTTTTTTCTTTTCTGAACGATTCTAACATCCTTTCCAACATTCTTTGTTAATTCAACACCCTCAAAGTAAATTTTACCCTCAACTATACATCCCTGTGTTGGAGGTATGAGACCCATTATGGATAAGGATGTTACTGATTTTCCACATCCAGTTTCACCAACAAGTCCCAGCGTTTCACCCTCATAAATTTCAAGGTTTACACCATCCAGTGCCTTGACAACGCCTTTCCATGTTACGAAATGTGTTTTCAGGTTTTCAACTTTAACTAGAACCTTTCTTTCCATTGAATCACCTTCTCAACCTTGGATCAAGAGCATCCCTTAAACCATCACCAAGCAAATTCATTCCAAGAGCGAATATGAGCAATGCAAAACCCGGGAATACTATTGTCCACCAGTCACCCACAATTGCATACTCATAACCTATACTTGAAAGGTAACCAAGTTCCGGCATATATGTGTTTGAAGGTGCGAATCCTATGAAGTATAATGTTGCAAGTGTGAGGACTATTGTTGCAAGGTCGAATGAAAATTGAACGAATATGGGTGCAAATGTATTGGGAAGTATATGCTTTAACATAATTTTTCCATTCTTTACACCCGACGCCCTAGCTGCCTCAACAAATGTCTGCTCTCTTATGGAAAGGACCTGACCTCTTACAACTCTTGCATAAATTGGCCACCATATTATTATTAGAGCTATTGAAAGAATGAAAAGGGATCTTCCTAGAAATACACCTACAGCAATTGCAAGAACAAGGTATGGAATGCTGAAGAAAATATCTGTTATACGCATAACAATCTCATCAACCCATCCACCAAAATAGGCCGAAACTACACCTATGAGAATTCCAGATAGAGCTCCAAGCGTTACAACAAAGACAGCAAAACCTAAATCAATTCTTATGGCCTTCATTATTCCTTGATAAAGATCGATACCGGGGTATGTTGTACCCAGAGGGTGTCCGGGACCAGGTGGCATTGGAACAGTATTTATGAAATTCGGATAAAGGTAGTCAACACTTCCTGTTAAACCGAGAGCTGCAGGATAAAATTGATCAAGCAATGCAATTATGATATAGGTAATAACAATTATCATGCCTATCAATGATGCCGGACTTTTTAAAAGAATGGACATTGTGAGTTTGAAATTCTCAATTCTTGGTTTCAAACTTTCCCTGAATGTGTATTCCGTCATCTTTATTCACCCAGCCTAATCCTTGGATCAATATATGCATAGAGTAAATCCACAACGAAATTTGCTGTAACGAGAATTAGACCAAAGAGTAATGTGGATCCCATAATTCCACCCGTATCATAGTTAATCAATGCCTGAACTGTCCAATAACCCATTCCAGGATAGTTGAATATTTCCTCTATTACAACAACGCCTCCAAGAAGACCTGCAAATATAAGGCCAAGAACTGTTGTCACAGGTATCAATGCATTCCTCCTTGCGTGTTTCTTTATTACAATTTTTTCAGGAATACCCTTTGATCTGGCAGTTTTTACATAATCCTGGTTCATGCTTTCAACCATGCTTGCTCTCATGTACCTCATTATGGGCGCGATTGTTGTAAAGGCGAGTGTTGTTGCAGGAAGAATAACATGCCTTACTGCTGAAAAGAAGACAGGTAGATCTCCATGTATTAGGGCATCAATCATCATAACATGCGTTGGATATGAAATACCGTCCTGAACCCAGCTCAAGTTTGCTATAAGGTTAGCATCAACTGTTCCTGAAAGGGGCAGGATATCGAAGCTCGGGCTTATTGTATTTGTTGCAAAGGCCAGGCTAAGAATCTGCGCAAGCCAGAAAACTGGAAGAGAAATACCTACAAATGCAATTACTCTTGTTATCTGGTCTGTCAAACTATCTTTTTTAACGCCCGAGACAGTACCTGCAGGAATTCCTATCAGGACAGCAATAATAAATGCAACAATACTGAGTTGTATTGTGTTTGGCAAAAATATTGTAATTGCATCGATAACAGGTCCCGTATATATTGCGGTTCTTGTGTATCCCCAGTTACCCTGGAACAAACTTACAAGGTAATAGTAATATTGTACCCATAATGGGTCGTTAAGGTGGAATTCCTTAACCAGTTCATTATATTGAACCTGATATGGTATATGTGGATTTATATATGCAGAAATTACTAGCTGGATACCACCTGCTCTGCTTAGTATAAAAACAATCAATGTTAATCCAATAAGCGTTGGTATCAGCATCAATGTTCTTCTTATCAGGTATGTGGACAGTTTCATTAAACCTGTCACCTTCTTTTAACACCCATAAAATATGGTTTTATTTAAGCATTTTCCATAAATATTTAAATAAAAAAATAAAAATAATTTATTAGAAATTTATCCCTTTGTTAGATAGCAGTACAATGTGTCACCGCCACCGCCTATCATTGGGTTCTCCTCATACTGTACTCCATGCAACCATGGAGAATAGAACCAGAATGCATTTGATTGATATGTGTAAACGTACAATGTTAGATTTACAGCAATCTGTTCTGCCTGATCGAAGAGGTGTATTGCAAGTGTTTCATTGGCAGTACTGTCAGCCTGAAGTATCAGATCTGTCATGTTCTTCCATTCCTGTGCTTCCTGCGTGTAACCCCATGCCATTAAGTTGGTGTAATTCCATCCATTTGCTGCCGGATATGTTCCACCCTGGAGGTACATTGCATTTACGTAATCTGAAGGATATGGATAGTCAGGTGCCCATCCTAATAGATAGATAGGCATTGGATTTGCACCTGGAACCATGTAACCTATTGTTGCAGAGAATGGCTGATAAACAGGTGATGCATGTACATTTGGATCCATTGCGGTAAGATTCTGTGCCCACATGCCTGCGGCAGCATAGTCAATAGGATCACCGGCATATATTACTATTGGAATGTTCACGCTCACATTGTACATTCCTGATTCCATCATGAACTGTTTTGCAAGTGTAAGATTATATACTGGAACATTTGAAAGGTTCTGTGGAGGAACATAGCCAATCATGCCTTTTGGTATTATTCCTGTGTAA
>JABEBW010004498.1_pt1 | contig 20199 bp, 19 predicted proteins | sample 7245961 | NCBI WGS metagenome assembly JABEBW01 (sample SAMN14506364, study PRJNA622280) | hot springs metagenome | biome: hot spring [ENVO:00000051]|acidic hot spring [ENVO:00002120]; feature: spring [ENVO:00000027]|sediment [ENVO:00002007]; material: sediment environment [ENVO:01001048]...
CTCTTAATCAGCGGGTCGTGGGTTCGATCCCCTCACAACCCACCAAATAAAACAGGCACTTAGTAAGTTATCCTAGGTGCCTTTTGTTTTTCCATCCAACCTATATCCAACCACAAACCATGCTGGCTCAAGCCATGAAGGCGACGGCTACTATGGTGCGCACTCCGGCCACAATGAAAAACTTCTCGACGTCATCAGCTACTTGGAATAGATGGTCAATCGTCTAGTCCCGGAAAGTCCCAGTCTCCCAGCTGCGCTTCGCCGGTCTGGTAGAACTGCTTCACCAGCTTGACGTACTCCAAGAAATCCCGGTTCTCCGTGGCCAGCCGATTGGCCATGTCCCAATCAATCTCATCACGCTCGCGGGCTGGAATGAGCACTTGACTATCTGTAGGGTTTTCCATGTCCAGTTTGATGAAGCCAATGCCATGCGCTGCGAACAGCATCCGTAGTTCCTTCAGCGTATCAGTGCCGCCGATTTCCGCCGCGACCAGATAGCCGAAGTTGGCCCAAGACGAATTCGATACCGCCTGGAAGAAGCACTCGCGCGCGTTCGAACGGTTGATCAGCAGCTTGGCCTCGAACGACCACAGCTTGGTGCGTTTATCGGCATACTGCGTAACGCAATCGCGCACTTCGCGGTGCTATTCCTTGCTCAAATCCTCCATGCCGACCACATCCGGGTACAGCCAGCGGTTGCCGTTGGGCCCGCGCTTGTTGGACGAGCGCTTTTCTTCGATACGCTTGGAGAATACTCCGAACTCCTCCCACAAGTACTGCGACAACATCGAATAAAGCGCGCACTCATCGATGTTCAAGGTGCTCGCGTCCGTCATTGACGCTGCATCCTCGCACTCGACCGCCGCCACCTCGGCGCTGTCCGTTCGGTCCGAGTAGTAATGCTTGCGCGGCCGCCCCTCGGTCGTCTTCAGCTCCAGATGCTTCCTTTGCAGGCGCGGCAACTGGGAACTGATCTCGCGCACGATCTGCTGTACCAGTTCGGCATCCGTTTCGAGGTATTGGCTGCTCTGCTTTTTGGCCTGACACTGCTCGGGGTAGGTCGCAAACACCCACTCGGCGATCTGGCGCGCGGTGAATTTCTCATCCGGATGCGCCTTCAGGTAGCTGACGACGGTTTTGGCCAGATTTAATTCCATACCTACTCCTCTCTCGTCCCGGTCATCACGCCGACGCCCCAGTCTGCGGTCGCGTCTTCGGCGGAACCGTCCCCTGCTGATAGGCCGCATCGAAAACGGTGTCCGTCAGCCAGCGCTTGAAGTTGGGGTTGTCGCTGAACTGCTTGAACAGTTCGGTGTGGTCGGACAGCAGCTCGAACACCACCCGGTTGAGGGCCTTGTTGTGCTCCAGTTTGGCGATTTGCTTGTCGGAGTTCGCCTGCGCGTTTTGGTAGGCCTTGTCCTGCGCCACCCGCGCCGGGATTTCCTCGGTGATGACTTTGCGGATCTTGTCCTCGTCTGTTAATCAGCGTCATCGGTAGAACAATCGTCAGCGTCCCGGCGTGAACACATGCCAGCGGGGCGATCGTCGACATACTGGCATGATTCATAAAAAAAGGACCGTCGATCGTCCACCATGCAAGGTGTTCAGTTGAATTGCTGATTTGGCACGCATCCTGTTCATTTTTTCGCGCTGACCGACATAGTAGACGGTCAGAGCATTGTCGCCCACCGGCTCGGTGGTGACGATGCGCACCACCTGCCCGGGCTCGAGGCCCGTGATGGCGGCGTTCTTCTGGATCTGTTCGAGTTTGAGCACGTTCTCTCCCGATATTGACCCCAGTGTACCTGACTGCAGCGCGAGTTGCATAAGGTAGCCGTCTAGCGCGTACGTGAGCGCCGATTTTTGGAAGAAAAGCGCTACAAACCCCTGGCTAATTCACGGCACAGGGCAAGACACCGAGCAAACGGACAGGCGAGGTTGTCAACGCAGGCGATGGATCAAGAGCCCGAGGCTGGCGCGGATCGCTCCTCTACGGCGGGATCTTCTTCATCGCCAAACCAGCGTCGGGCGAGGGTGTTCAGTTCAGCCAGCACTGCCCCAAGCTCCCGTCCGCGCTCCGTCAAACCGTAGCGCACCTCTGGCGGGACGGTGGGGCGGTAATCTCGGAAGACGATCTGTGCGCTTTCCAGAACGCGCAGGCGCTCGGTGAGCATGCGCGACGAGATTCCGGGGATGGCTTTCTTGAGGGCGCCAAAACGCAGTGTGCCCTGGTTTTCCAGCACCCAGAGGATGTAGGTGGTCCACGGCCCCATCAGCAGCCGCAACAGTTGGTCCATGGGGCAAGCCTGTTCCTGTCGGGATTGGCGCATATTAGTTACTTTGAAGTACCTACTTTACAAAGGGAATCGAGAGTGCTCTATTGAACCCCAGACTCCAGGTGGAGTCCAGCAAGGAGGAGATATCGTGACTAAGATTCTGGTGCTATACCACAGCCTGTGGGGTCATGTGGAAGCTATGGCCCAGGCGGAAGCCGAAGGTGCCCGTTCCGTGGCCGGAACCCAGGTGGACGTCAAACGCGTCCCCGAGACTATGCCGGCGGAGACCCTGGCCAGTCTGCACGCCAAAACGACCCAAGCAGCGGCCGAAGCGCACCCCGACGACCTGGCGAACTACGATGCCATTCTCTTTGGGACGCCTACGCGCTTCGGCAATATGAGCGGACAGATGCGTAATTTTCTCGACCGCACGGGTAATCTTTGGCAACAGGGCGCTTTGGTGGGCAAGGTCGGCGGCGTCTTTGTCAGTACCGCTTCACAGCACGGCGGCCAGGAAACCACCATCACGTCCTTCCACAGCTTTTTGCTTCACCAGGGGATGATCGTCGTCGGCGTACCCTACAGTTGCGCAGAACTCCTCAATATGGACGAGATCAGCGGCGGCACCCCCTACGGCGCCAGCACCCTGGCCAAGGGCGACGGCAGCCGCATGCCTTCGGCCAACGAACTCGCCATTGCCCGCTTCCAGGGGCGGCATGTGGCGGAAATCAGCAAGAAACTGTTTGGGTAAAATAGGAGAAATGCCATGTTCGCAAAACGCCTGACGACCGCACTGGCCGTATCCACCGTACTGATGGCCGGGACGGCCTGCGCCGCGCCAGCCAAACACTATGCCTATCTCGACGGCAATCCCGACGGTACCTATCGCATCGATCCCCAGCACACCAACGTGCTCTTCACCATCGGCCACGTCGGCATTACCGAATTTACGGGGCGCTTCGACCAGATCTCCGGCACCTATACCTTCGACGCGCAAGACCCGGCCAAGGATCGGGTGCACATCACCATACCCGCCGCCAGCATCAATACGGATTACCCCCTGCGCGATCAACATCTGCGCAGCAAGGAATTCTTCGACGTCAAGCAGTATCCAGACATTACCTTCGTCAGCACCAAGTATGTCCCGACCGGGAAAAAGACGGGAGAACTCTACGGTAATTTGACTCTGCACGGGGTCACCAAGCCTGTGGTGTTCCAGGTCCACGAGCTGGGTGCCGGCAATGTGCCCTATTTGCCCAAACCCTGGGGCGGCTATCTCTCGGGCTTTGTGGCGACAACTACCATCCACCGCTCGGATTTTGGTATGGACGCCTATCTTCCCGAGGGGCTATCCAATGCCATCGCCATCAAGGTCGAGGTAGAGGGCGAGAAGCAATAGCTGTTCGTCCGGCGGCGAGTCACCAGCGCTGTCAGACAAGTCCTTTTACGACCATCGATGCAGTCCACGGCAAGCACCCAGCGCCTGTGTTCTCCACAGCGCTGGGCGCTTGCCTTATGGATCATGGGTGTGTATCGCCTATGCAGCCGGTGCCGGCCCTACCGCCAGCCACTGGACGCCAGCGCCGGAGCAGCCCGCGGAAAAGGTCTTCTCTTTTTATGTTACAAGAAAGAGACAACGTAACCATCCAATCTATGGAGTGCATTGTGCATTAAGAAAAAATAACAGAACAGATATATCGTTGCACCGTGATCGCGATCCCTTTCCAGATACAGGGAAAAAGCGCTCCCACGCAGATAAGTTCTCACGCTTGCTACTGGGCTAAGGTGACGTCGGGCACGAGCGATGATAGGATTCGCTGATCTAGTTCGGCCCTCGTTCACCGTGTCCGGGTTCTGGCCACCTACGCGAAAATAATGGGTTTAAACAGGAGGTTTTGTGCGCACGGATGGGACTCCTTCAGAAGGATCGGATTATATTTCCGCGCTGATGAACCTTGGCGGACTGGATGTTTTGAGGATTTGCCCGAGCCCGCATGTCATTCTCAATAAGCGCAGGATTATTTTCCTGAATACTGCTGCCATGGCTCTGCTCGATGGCAGCGAAGCGGAGGAGTTCCTACATAAGGACATTATCGAATTTGTTCATCCCCTCGATCAAGAGTTGGTCCTTTATAGATTCAGCGCATTGACGGAAAGCCACCCAAAAAACGCACCTACCCTGATTCGTCTGCGCACGCGCACCGGTGCCATCCGCGCAGTTGTCGTGTCGAGTGCCACGACACGGGTAAATGGCCTGCGCATCGATCTGGCCTCGGGTACGGAAGTGACGGAACTGCTGAAGATGGACGCCGCACTCAAGGCTTCGGAAGAAAACTTTCAGCGCCTCTTTGAGAATATGCACGACGTATTCTACCGAACCAATGAGCGCCAGGAGTTGGTCATGGTGGGTCCCGGGTCGATGCGCATGCTTGGCTACACCGTAGAAGAAGTGCTGGGACGCCCAGCGGCGGACTTTTACTTGGTGCCGGAGGAACGGTCACTGGTGGTAGAAGCCATCCAGAAGCATGGGGAAATCCGCGACCATCCCGCGCGCTTGCGCCACAAGGACGGGCGGGTGGTGCATGTCGCCATCACCAGCAGGGCACTGAAGGGTGCCGGGGGCGAATTGCTCGGTGTGGAAGGAATCTTCCGCGATGTGACGGCGGAGGTAGAGGCCAAGGCGGCGCTGACTCGGCTGGCGACCTGGGACGATTTGACGGATACGCTGAACCGTCGGGCCTTTCTGGAGCAGACGGGCAAGTACATCCGGCATCTGCGGCGCTATCCCGAGGAGAGCCTGCTGGTGATCGTCGACCTCGATCACTTCAAAGCCGTCAACGATCGATTCGGGCATCTGGCTGGAGATAAAGTCCTCAGGACCACCGCCGAGATCATCCGGGACGTATTGCGCAGTACCGACCTCTTCGGTCGTCTGGGCGGGGACGAGTTCGCCATCGTCTTTCGCAAGTGCTGTCCCGAGGAGGGCTACGATATACTGGGCCGGATCCTGAGCCGGATCTGTGGTACCGAGGTAGCCCTGTCCGGTCGGGAACACGTGTGTCTCTCCGTCAGCCTGGGTGCTACCCCACTACTGGCAGAGGATCAGCCCACGGCTCTGGCCCTGGCACGCGCCGATCGGGCCCTCTACTGGGCCAAGGCGCAAGGGCGCGGACGCTGCGCCTTCGCTCCCATCGACGGCGAGCCGTTCTTGCCCAGTTACCCCTGATCCCCGGGGGGATGACGTTCCGCTCCACTGCACATCCACCTCGCCAACGTCTACCCTAGGGGAGTACGCTTCGCCCATGGAAAATCTACCGTCGCGAGGAGCGCAGTCCCGGTCTCTCAGTACTCTGCTGCGCCAGATCACCTTTCGGCAGTTGCAGGTATTCCTGGCCGTCAGCCACCACCGAAGTTTCACCAAGGCCGCCGATGCGCTGTTCCTAGCGCAGCCGACGGTCTCCTTGCAGATGAAGAAGCTGGGGGAGATCGTGGGGCTGCCTTTGTTTGAACAGATCGGCAAGGAGATCCGCCTGACCGATGCAGGGCAGGATCTCTACACCGCCTGCCGTGAGATCTTCGCCATCGTCGAGAATCTGGAGACACAGATTGCCGACCGGAAAGGGATACGCCGCGGCAGACTGCGTTTGGGCGTCGTCACCACGGCCAAATATATTGCGCCCGAACTGCTCGCAGCCTTTGGCCAGCAATTTCCGGGTATCCAATTCAGCATGACCGTCAGTAACCGCGACGAAATCATCCGGCGCATCCAGGACTCCGAGGACGATCTGTACGTCATGGGACAGGTGCCAACGGATGAGGTGGCGGTCGAGGCGACGCCCTTCGCCTGGAATCCGCTCACGGTCATGGTACCCCGTGGGCATCCCCTCACCCGCCTGGGCAGGCCCGTACCATTGGCGGCCATCGCCGAAGCCCCCTTTCTCGTCCGCGAACCCGGATCCGGCACGCGCCACGCCTATCTGCGCCTTTTCGCAGAAAAGGATCTGCGCCCCAACATCACCATGGAGTTGAGTAGCAACGAAGCCATCAAACACGCCATCGCCAGCGGATTGGGCATATCCATCCTCTCCATACACTCCCTGGCGTTGGAGGGGACCGAGGGCCCGGTCGAAGTGCTGGATGCGGAGGGATTCCCCATCCTGAGAAAATGGTACCTGGTATATCCGCGCGACAGGGTGCTGTCCCTGACCGCGCAGAAGTTCATGGAATTCACCATCGCGCAAGAGCAGTTCATCACGGATCGGCTGGTGAAATTGTGGCCGGGTCTGGCCGATCACCTGTGACGAGGTCCGCGACCGGCGCGGGAGCGATATCGGCGGATGCTCCTCGGCATTCGTTTCATTTACCAATATAAATGGTAATAATCACATAATGAAATTGGATTAAATAAACAAGCCCCGGTACTGTCTCACTCGGCAGTTCTACCCAAGGAGACAGCAATGCAGACCGTAATCTCTATACCCTGGCTTACGGGAGCCCTACTGGCGCTGATGCCGGCGGGGCTCGTCCTCACCGCCTTGCCTTCGGTGCACGCTACCCGCAACGCTGCCCTGGCGACCCGCCAGCGGGTCCGCTGGGCTGCTGCACTGGCGCTCGTGGCCGCACTGGCGGCTGACCTCAGCTATTTCCTGGGCAGCCGGGGAGATTTCGATATCGGCCATCTACCCCTGCCCGGGCTTATCTTTGATCTACCCATTTCCGTGACGGTCGATGGCTTGACCTTGATTCTGGCATCCTTGGTATCGTTCGTGGTGCTCACGATTGCCCAATACAGTGTGGAATACCTGGATGGCGACCCCCATCAGGCGCGCTTCTTTCGCCTGCTCGCCTTCACCGGCGGTTTCTTCTTGCTGGTGGTGGTGTCTGGCAACATCGGCCTGTTCACCATCGCCATCATCGCCACCGGTTTCAGCCTGAACAAACTGCTCAAGTTCTATGGCGAGCGGCCGAAGGCCATCATGGCGGCGCACAAGAAGTCTCTGTTCAGCCGGACGGCCGATCTGTTTCTGCTGGGTGCCACGGGCTTGATCGGCTCCCAGATCGGCAGCTTGCAATTCCGTGCCCTGCGTCAATTCGTCGAACACGCGGACCGAGTGCCGCTCCCCTTGCAGATCGCAGCGTGGTTGATCGTCGGCACGGTCGTTCTCAAGAGTGCACACTTTCCATTTCAGGGCTGGCTGATCCAGGTCATGGAAGCCCCCACGCCGGTATCGGCGCTGATGCACGCTGGGGTGGTCTATAGCGGCGCCATCATCGCATTGCGCACGTCCGCACTCTTGGTTCGGGTACCGGACGCCCTGTGGTTCCTGGGTTTGATGGGCCTCGCCACCGTCCTGATTGCCTCGCTGGTCATGACCACCCAGACGGCCATCAAATCCATGTTGGCGTGGTCGACCACAGCGCAGTTGGGTTTCATGTCTCTGGAATTGGGGCTCGGACTCTTTCCCCTGGCCTTGCTGCACTTGGTGGGACACTCCCTGTACAAGGCGCACGCCTTCCTGTCCTCGGGCAGTGTCACGGACCAGCTGCGCCAGGTATCCCCCGGCGGAAAAAAGATCCCGTCAACGGCCTCGTGGTTGCTGGCGGTACTCGCGGGGATGGCCATTTCCGCAGGAGGAGCCTGGATGTTCGGTGAGGATCCGTTCCGGGATCCCAAGGGTATGGCCTTGGTACTTATCGTCGGCGTGGCGGTAGCGCAGATCCTGGTCAAAGGGCTGCAGTTCGACAACCTTGCCGACGGCCTGATGGCGCTGTTGCTGGGGGTGAGTGCGGGTCTGACCTACCTCGTCCTGCACACACTCTTTGTCTGGGGCTTTACCGCAGACCTGACCCAGGCCACGGTTCCGGTCAATGCACCCTACTTCTGGCTCCTTGGGCTGACGATGCTGGGCTTCCTCGGCCTGAGCTGGATCCAGGGCCCGGGGCGGGGCGTGCTTTCCCAGATGGTCCAGTTGGTGCTCTTTACCCACCTCTACAACGGCCTGTACGTGGATGTGTGGGTAGAGCGCTTCTCGCACCGGTTCTGGTCCGAGCGTGTGGGCGTTAGCCTGCCGCGCAAGAATCTCGCGGTGGAGTCCTTGCAATCCGTAGCGCGAAATCGGAATGTCATCAGTCAATCCGGAGGTTCCCAATGAGTACCGACAACATGGAAAAAACCGAGCAGCGCTATGACCGGGTGATTCGCAGAATCGCTCCGGTGTGGCCGCTGGATAGCTTCGTCGCCGTCAATCCCTACTGGGGCTTTGCCGATCAACCCGTTGCCGATGCCGCGGCGTATCTGCAGGAAACCGTCGGCGAGCGCGTCATCATGGACCGGCGCTGGTATGCGGACCTGCTCCAGAAGGGCAAACTCAACATGGCCGACATCCTCCAGGCCTCCGTGGATCTTGGCGTGGATATGGATGAGTTCCAGTGGCGGAGCTATCTGCGCGAGCCGGCGGAATTGCCCATGCGTCTGCCACGCCTGCCCGAACTCATGGATCGGCCGGGGCATCCTTCGGTATCGCAGTACGTTGTCGAGCAGATCAGTAGATTCCTTGCGGCCTACTACGACCGCGGGCAGTCGCTGTGGCCATTCCCGAGGGATTGCGAAAAAGGCCTTTTTGGGTCGTGGCGACAGTACACCCTCGTGGATCGCACCCTCCGCGCCATGGGGTTTCGGCGCATGCGCTCTGATCTTCTGGCGGCACCAACCCGCAGCGCCGAAGCTCGGGAATGGGCGCTGCAGATTCTCCAACTTCCGAAAGCGGCTGAGGAGGCCTATCTGTTTGTCCTGCTGAAATCCATTGGCGGGTGGGCCAGCTGGTGCCGCTACCTGCTCTGGCAAGCGGAGTTGCAGGGATCGACGCAGGACGATCTCATGGACCTGCTGACCATTCGCATGGTCTGGGAGGCGCTCTTGCGGCAGACGGCAGAAGCCCGGGTAGTGGAGCGCTGGTATCGCCAGATCCAGGCTTGGAGGATCGACGACAAACGTGAGGACATGGCCGAAGCCCGGCGCGGAGAGGTGCTCCTGCGCGCGTCCGAGATCGCCTATCGGCGGCAGGTGGCTACCAGCATCCGCCGCCAGCCTGTCCAGAAACCGTCCACGCCCCGGGTACAGGCAGCCTTTTGTATCGATGTCCGCTCCGAGGTCTTCCGGCGCCACCTCGAGAGCGTCATGCCGACACTGGATACCATCGGCTTCGCGGGCTTCTTTGGGGTGCTCCTGGATTATCAGCGACAGGGAGATCACGCCCCCAGAACCCAGTCCCCGGTGCTACTCAATCCCCAGGTGCACGTCACGGAAGAGGCCCCTGCAGAAACGGTCCAGCGGCGTTTCCGGCGACTGCGCCGAGGAGCGGAGTGGAAGCACTTCAAGCTCTCCGCGGCTTCCTGTTTTTCCTTCGTGGAAACGGCTGGCCTTTCCTACGTCGGTCGACTTCTGGCGGACACCCTGGCCTGGCACCGTCCCTCGTTGCCGCCGGATGAGGCGGGGCTGACGGAACGTGAGCGCTCCAGCATTCGCTGCGTGCTGCCGACGTCCCTGACGCTGGAACAACGCGTCGCCATGGCGGAGTTCATTCTGACGGGCCTCGGATTGAATCGCGGCGTCGCGCCCATCGTGCTCCTTGTCGGACACGGGAGTTCCACCACCAACAATCCGCACCGAGCCGGACTGGACTGCGGCGCCTGCGCCGGGCAGACCGGCGAAGTCAACGCGCGGGCCGCAGCGGATCTGCTGAACGATCCACAGGTACGTCGGGCACTGGTGGACAAGGGATGGGATATCGATGACCGCTGCCGCTTCCTGGCGGCGCTCCACGACACCACCACGGATCGGGTGAATATTCTGGGGGGCTTGGACGATCCCCGCCTGGACAAAGCCTTGGTGGCTGAGTTACGCGCGGCGCTGGAACAAGCGGCCAACCTTACCCGTCTCGAGCGAATGCTGCGCCTCGAGCCGGATCTGCGGGATCCAGAGGCGGTGGCCCGCAATCTGGAGCAGCGCGGACGCGACTGGTCGCAGGTACGGCCAGAGTGGGCACTGGCAGGAAATGCCGCATTCATCGCCGCACCACGCTGGCGTACCCGAGAGATGAATCTCGCCGGCCGCGCCTTCCTCCACGATTACGACGTGGCCAAGGATCCGGACTACGCGGTGCTGACCCTGATCCTTACGGCACCGTTGGTGGTGGCCAACTGGATCAATCTCCAGTACTACGGCTCCATCGTCGATAACCAGCGGCAGGGCTGCGGCAACAAAGTCCTGCACAATGTGGTGGGTGGGACCATCGGTGTTCTCGAGGGTAACGGTGGCGACCTGCGTGTCGGCCTGTCCGAGCAATCCCTTCGCGACAGCAACAGCGGGCTGCAGCACGAGCCCTTGCGCCTGACGGCATTCATCGAAGCGCCGCAGGATGCCATGGATCGCATCATTGCCGGTAACGCGGCACTGGGACGACTGGTAAACCACCGCTGGCTCAGCATCGTCCAGATCGGGCCGCAGGGCGATCTCTGGGAGCGGCGCGGCGAGCAGGATTGGGTAGCCATCTGATAGGCAACGGGCAGGGAAAATCCTCTCCTCCCCGGCCATCCCTCTGGCAAAAACGCGATGGGTTCCGTTGAACCTCCCATCGCGTTATTGCGCGTAGACGCTTGGACACCGGGCAACGCCCGGAAAGGAACCACCAGTGTCTGTGGTCCGTAACCTGAGCCGATGCTGCACAAGGGATCGAATCTTCAGCCACCATGTCCGACCAAGGCATTTTGTGGTGGAATGCGAGTTCAATAACGGATTGGTAGCGGGATTTGTGATTGGCGGAGAGGGTGGGACACTCCGTTTTCAACAAAATTTATTTAATAATCAGCGTGTTACAATTTTGTGCTGCGCGCTCTTTGTACTACATTTTTGTACCAGTCTTCTACACCACGGTTCGAAGCATAGAGCCTTTACGATAATGATTCAACCTCAGTGCATGCGCCCACCACCTTTGCCACCCCCCGATCCATCACAGTTGATCCAAAGGGGGATGGGCAGCCTCAGACGATGACTCTTGGGCAGCGGAAGCCGTCGTTGGGAAGACCGGCTGGTGCCGGTGCCCGAAAGTTGTGCTGGTCTGGACTTATGGATGAAGAGATCGACATACCGATCCCTTCCTCCACCCCGGCACCGGCTCAGGATGTACTACACTGACACTAGATAGCATGGAGGGATCATCATGCGCTGCCTGATCACTAGCGCTCGCCCCTACGATAGAGCGTTCCTTGACGCAGCAAACCATGGTCGTCACGAACTTGTCTATACCGACTCTGCCTTGAATATCCGAACGGCCGCCATGGCTCAGGGCTTTCCCGCCATTTGCCCCTTCGTGGACGACACCCTGGATGCGGAGGTGCTGCGGATCGTTGCTAAGCATGGAACCCGGCTCTTGGTGCTGCGCAGCACGGGCTTCAACCATGTGCACCTGGCCACAGCCAGAGAACTTGGCATTACCGTGATGCGGGTGCGTGAGTACTCCCCCTATGCCATTGCCGAATTCGCTCTGGCGTTGATGCTGACCCTAAATCGCCAGTTGCATCGTGCCTACAATCGCGTTCGCGAGGGCAACTTTCTGCTCGACGGGCTTCTCGGCTTCGATATGCACGGCAAAACGGTAGGGTTGGTAGGAACCGGCAAAATCGGGACCGCCCTAGCGCGTATTCTTCACGGGATGGGCTGCAACCTGCTGGGTTATGATGCTCAACCGTCATCAGCATGTCAGGAGTTGGGTGTTCGTTACACCACCCTTGAAGAACTTCTTGGTCAGAGTCACATCGTTAGCCTACACTTGCCACTTTTCCCCGAAACCCAGCATCTGATCGATAGCGAGCGCCTCGCGCAGATGCGTCCTGGTGCCATGTTGATTAATACCAGCCGCGGTGGCCTCATCGACACCAAGGCACTCATCGACGCACTGAAAGGCCGACATGTTGGGGCTGTCGGTCTCGACGTATACGAGGAAGAAGCCGACATCTACTTCCGAGACCACTGTGACGATATCGTATGTGACGATACCTTTGAGCGTCTTCTAACCTTTCCCAACGTCATCGTCACCGGCCATCAGGCCTTCTTTACACGCGAAGCGATGGAGACTATCGCCGAGACCACCATAAAAAACTTAACGGACTACTGCGAGGGGCGCGGTAATGAGAATTTGGTAGATGCTATATGACAAAGGAAAAGATAATGACTTCTTCGTCGACTGGAACTCTTCCGCTTCGTGATTTAAGCCCGTACGGGCTGGCAAAAGCAACTATCGAGGGTCGGGAATTTGAGGCTCTTTTTACATCTACAAAGACCGTGGTATTTAATTTCCATTCATACCCGTGGCTGATCCATAAACTCACTTACCGACGCCCTGGACAACATAATATTCACGTCCGCGGATACAAAGAAAAGGGGAATATTAACCAAGCCTATCGTTCAAGGTGTTGATAATAACCCTTCGAAAGCTCTATAATCCCTGGAAATCTTTGATGGTTTCCGGGGGTTCTTTTTGGCGAAGAAATCTTCCGCAGGCTCTGGCGGCTCAACGGGCCTCCCTCGCATCCCTCCTTCGGCTGGTGTTACAGTAGCTGGCAAGGGGGTGACTATCCAGGTCAACCACTGTAAGAACCCTACCTGCGCCAACTTTGGGGTTCCGGCGAATCCTCTCAGAAAACGCAGGCAAAATGGCGTTCCAACGTCTGGTGGGCCGGGGTCTGGCTACACCATTAGCGGGACTGGGGCAGGTCAGTCGGCGCTGCACTGTACTCTCTGTGGCGAGTATCCTCCCATGAAAAGCAATCAGGGGATCGCTGAGGAACTTCAGCGCCTTAGTCGCTATCTCGCCCCTCAGGAGCCCTGCTGCCCGGATCCGGCTTGTGTACAGCACGGGGTTCCTATCTCACGAAAGGGGGCCTACGTCCGGTATGGGAAGACCAAGAGCGGCTGTACCCGAATGCGCTGTCAAGTTTGCCGGAAGATTTTCTCGCTTACCGACAAACCCACGCCACGCCAGAGGAGCGCCCACAAGAACCGCCAGATCCTGACGCTCTTGCTGAATAAGATGCCTTTCGCGCGGATCTGCGAGGCTTGCGATATCACCATGTCTACCCTGTATGGAAAGATCGACTTCTTCCATCGACAGGCTTTGGCCTTCGTTGCTGCACGAGAGCAACGCCTGCACCAGGGTTTCAAGAAAAATCGCTTATATCTGGCTACCGACCGGCAGGACTATGTGGTGAACTGGACCTGCCGGGCCGATAAACGCAATGTAACGCTGAGTGCTGTGGCCACCGCAGATCTGCAAAGTGGGTACGTCTTTGGAATGCACCCCAACTACGATGCCGGCTTGGATCGAAACGCCGTGGAAGCGGCGGCCAAACAGTTGGGGGATCCGCAAACCCCAAGCGCCTTCCGGCGCTATGCGCGGCTCTGGCTGGAGAGTGATTATCAGCGCAGCGTGAACGATACCCTCAATCGGCGGCAAGCCCGCGGCGGCCAAAACGATCCAGCCGCAGTATATGCCGATTCTGCCGCTCGTCAGGATCCAGAATCTTCGGAAGAATATGACCAGGGCCGCAAGCTGCCGGACCAGGGTATGCAAGTCCATTCCGAGTACACGCTTTATGCCCATTTTCTCCTGCTGCGGCAGCTTTTCCGGGGCGTAGGCAAAGTGCGGTTCTACATGGACCAGGAAAGTGGGATTCGAGCCGCTTGCCTCGCGGCCTTTCAGGACCGCGTTCGCTCACGGGAAGTGGATGCCTTCTATGTTCGGATTAACAAGGAGGCCACGGTGACCGAACGCCGGGCTTTGGTCGCACAGGCTCGCCACCGGTTTCAGAACGCGCGTCAGGCCCATCCCCATTTGACCGAGTTTGAAGTGCAGCAGCTTCTGATGCAGCAGGAAATTGCCAGGGCCTCCGCTATTGGTAAATGGAAAGATCGCTGGTTGGTGCATCCACTCCCCTCCAAGGCCGAGCCGCAGAAGGCCGTATGCTATCTCACCGATTTCCGGGACTATGCACCGGACCATTTGGCCTCCCTTTATCTGAAGGCGAGCTTGCATGCCGTGGATCGCTTCTTCATGCTCATCCGGCGACGGCTTTCCTTGTTGGAACGCCCGGTCGCCACCCCCAGCGCCTCCGGACGGACTTGGTACGGATACGCGGCCTACAATCCGGCTACCATCGTGAAGCTTCTCGAGATCTTTCGCGTAGCCTACAACTACGTCTGGGCAGGACAAGACGGAAAGACGCCGGCCATGCGCCTGGGGTTAGCGAAGGCCCCCATCGCGCTGGAAGATTTGCTGTATTTTGATGCGCATACGGAGCCACCCCGCCAACGCCGGAAGGCTGACCGGTCAGGCGGCGGGCGGACGGTGCCAGTTCGTAGGCGGTCTGAGCTCTTGAGAGATCCAAAACCAATGGAGGATGAGGCGGTTCCGTGGGGATGATCTGCTGGAGATTCTTTGTTGGTGCTGATCCCTCGCGTGGCCGACATCAAGCCCATATAGACGTGGCCACTCTACATTGTGGATATTCCAGGACCGGAACGTGACCAATCATGTAGCGCGTAAGCGCAAAGGTTCGGCTATCGGGGGTTGGCTAAGAACGGTGCTCAGCTGACCACGCTCTTTGCCTTGGCCAACTTGTACATGCTGCGGAGACATCTGCTGGCCGCATAGGGAGTGGTGTGCCAAAAATCCGGGAACTCTCCCCAAAAGTAGAGTAATTCGAGGGATAAAGGGCCTGAGGGCAGGGTATTTGCGAGCTATGGTCAAGATTGGTGTATGAGCATTTGCTGACATGATTCAGGCGGCGTCCTGTTGGGGATCCTGCCGGGTTTCGTTGGCAGGGAGTCCATCGACAAATATCACCCCGGCAAAGAGCTCGCGCAGTCTTTCCGGATGCTGAATCCCGCGCCAGTGTCTCTCTGCCTGCTGGATGAGCTTGTAGCTCAGGCCAAGGAAACTGGCTCGAGAGACACAGTTCTTGGTGCGGCTGCTGCGATGCCGTACGGTGGCGAAGGTCGATTCAATGGCGTTGCTGCTGCGGATATGCCGCCAGTGCTCTGCCGGGAAGTCGAAGAAGGTCAGCAGCACGTCCCGGTCCTTCTCGAGTTTTTCGACCGCTCTGCGGCCCAGAAACCCATCGCCCCATCTCCTATGGCCAGTAGTGGTGCTTCCTGCAGCCCGCGGTCGCGCAAGTCTCGCAGGATCTCTAGCCAGGAGGCTTTGGACTCCCGTAAACCGTCGGTGACCGCCACGACCTCCTTCTTGCCCTCGGCCGTCACGCCAATAATGACCAAGAGACACATTCGGGGATTGTCCTCCGCCCGCAGGTGGGTATAGACCCAGTCGGCCCACCAATAGGCGTAGCGTTTCCCCTGCAGAGACCGGCGCTGCCACTGGGCATGCTCCTGTGCCCATTCAGCCTTCAGACGCCCTAAAACGGCCGGAGAAAGCCCCTTGGCCTCCTCGCCCAGGAGGACGGACAGCGCCTCTTGCATCCGTCCCGACGATACCCCATGCAGATACAGCCAGGGTAGCGCTGCGGCCACGCTCCGCGACTTGCGCACGTAGGGCGGTACCAGGGAAGAACGGAAAACCACGCCCGAACTGGAGCGGTCTCGCACCTTGGGGACCCGTACGGGCACGGGGCCGACCGCCGTCAGGATCTCCCGCTCCGGCAGATATCCATTCCGCACGACGGCCCGGCGACCATCCGTACCGCGGCATACTCCTCCAGCAGCACCTGCACCTCACCCTCAATGGCCTGTTGAATCAACTGGCGTGCAGACCGCCGCAACAAGCCCTCGATGTTCAGGCCCAACTCTCCCATCCCTTCGTCGAAACCAGTACTCTCTTTCATGGCGCACTCCTCATTCGTTGCGAATCGGATCCAAAAACCCTTTTCTAGCAACAGTGCGCCACACTCCTCAAGCTAGTTGTAGACCTCGCGTACACCACTTTCGATCATAGCTTCAGGCGATTCACCGATGAGCGCACCGCAAAAACCACCCGTAAACGTCAACATCAGAAAGAACTCACGGATCCAGCCATTCGTAAGCTTGAGTGGATTCATAGCCAACGCAAGATGCAGGCGCAGGCTCGTGAGGCGCCACGCGAGATTTGTCCAACGACTTCTTCGCTTGACTTGGAGTAGACTCCAGCATCTATGCTCTGTTTTGAAGCCCCATTATGGTCAACTGGCTTCAGGAGGTATATCCAGATGGCGATCAACGTCGAAGTATTTTCTTCACCCGGCTGTGGCAAGTGCGCCCAAGCGGTTCAGGTTCTGCGCGCCGTAGCTGAGGAATTTGGACCAGATAAGGTGCAGTGGAGACAGGTAAATATCTTGGAGGAACTGAACCACGCGGTAGAAGTTGGTGTCCTGACCAGTCCAGCCATCGCGGTGGAAGGCAAGTTGGTGTTCGCAGGTCTCCCAAGCGTGCGGGACTTGCGCAACTATCTAAATAGCATTCTATCAGGAGGAGAATCCCATGATCGTATTGCTTCTGCTGACTAGCGCTGCGTTGGGTCTGCTTTCCTTCTTCGAGCCCTGCACCATCGCGACCCATACAGTCTTTGCAGCGCGCAGCCATGCACAGCATGGTCGTGGTGTGCTAACACTATGGATCACCCGCAGTATTTTCCTGGCTGCCATCCTCGCCGTCGCAGCTCAGCTGATTCCTTCGCCGCATTGGGGGCCATACCTGCCCTCTATTGTTCTAGCAGCAATAGCTCTCCCATTCATCGTCTCACGTTTCATGTATCTGCCGGTGCCACACTTCACTTTCTATAAACTCATTCCCGGAGGAGCGAGATGGCCACAGCCGTTCCAGCTGGCGTGGACTTTGCCAGCCTGTGCCCTTCCGCTCTTCGGAATCGTAGGAGGAGTCGCGGTTACGCTCCACCACCCCCTATGGGCAGCCATTGCAGGGGCGATTTACGCCTCGGCTTTCACCCTGCCGGTGATAACAGCCGCGTGGCTAGGAACTGGACCACGTCTACTAGGATTCCTGGATCGCACAGCCCCGGCTGCACCCGTCGTGACCGCTGTCGGGCTTATCCTCGTGGCGTTGCTTCTTCTCTCCCCGCATGTAAGTACTGTCGTTGATTCGAGCATGGTCCCCGATGTCCTGCGGCATCGCTCATTTGCAGCCCTTGCCTTGGGGTTCGGCGTCGGCTTTCTCTTCAGTTTTGAGCCACTGGCGCTTGCTTCCTTGGGTATGGGGATCACTTTTGTGACGCGAGGACAAAGTCGTTCTTCGAGCTTGTGGTTGACCGGGGCGTTTCTATTGGGAATGATCCTGACTCAAGCATTTTTGGGAGGCGCCGCCGCGGAAGGTGGTCATTGGGTACATGGGATCATGGGCCGTCAATGGGGAGTAGTCTTGGGACCCGTGGCTATCCTCCTGGGCCTATTGTGGGCTGGTTTGATCAAGATTCGATTATCTTGGTTCTCGATGCGCGCAATGAAAGTTGAGGGTCCGCTGGGCGCCTTTATGCTCGGTATTCCCTTCGCGGTTGCCGTGTGTCCATTTTGCACGCCAGCTTTGCTAGTTATGCTGACTGCTAGCGCCAGTGTGCATTCGTTACCGTTCGGAGTCGCCCTCCTCTCTGCTTTTGCCGTAGGTCGTAGTCTACCAGTGCTCACAGGAGCAACCGGTCTTGCGTGGCTGGAACGCTTCCCCGGAATGGAACAAAGTCTACCAGCTTTGAAGGTTATGGGGGGAGTGGTGATGATCGCGATGGGGCTGTATCTACTCAATGGCTACTTTTACTGGCTTCCTAGTTTAGCTGCAGGATAAGAAAATGGGTTACCGTATCGGTGTTCTGGCTAAGGATGTCGGTGTGCTACCTGACACGATTCGCTATTACGAAAAACTTGGTTTAATGAATTCTCCGCCCCGCATGCGAGGCGGAGTACGACAATACACAGCCATGGACAGGGATCGTTTACGTTTCATCCGCCAGGCTAAAAATATGGGTTTCACCTTGAAACAGGTGGACGAACTGCTGAAATTGCGAGATAGTCAAATGCCATTGAGAGAAGACGTACGCGCGTTGGCCAGAGAAAAGATGGAGGAGATAGAAGCGCGTATAACGGAGCTAGAGCATCTGCGCGCGCAGTTGCGGATACTCACTAACTTGTGCGAGTGCGAGAGCGGCGAGGAATGCCCGATCCTCAGTGCGATTGAGGGCAGATGACAAGCACACCTTTGCTTTAGGAATAGGCGACGTTAGACAATTTTCTGATTTACAGGAGAGGATCACATGGACGACCTGATTTGCAATTCATACAAAAATTTTCCTCGCAAAGTTATTTTTGCTGGCGCCATTGCCCTCGTTGGGAGTATTGGTGCATCAGCCTACTCATCGGCTGATGCAACCACCTGGATCAAAGTCAAATGTTATGGAATAGCGCGGGCGCACATGAATAGCTGCGCAACAGCCACCCACTCTTGCGCTGGGCAGTCGATACATAATGGAAGCAAAACTTCATTTCTGTACGTGCCCAGAGGGCTCTGCCAAAAAATTGTGGGGGGAAGCTTGGTTCCCGGCAAGTGATCGCTTATAGCGGGTTATTCCCCACTGAAGCGCTCTACAGATGAGATCCAACAGTGTTTATTTATGAGCGTGCTAAAAATGCCATGAAAAATCGTGTAGTCCGCATTATATGTCTACCGAATGTTTTACCGCCTTGGGCAATAGTGATTGGCAACGCGCTCCCTCGATGTCATGTTGGCGGAGGGGACGGAATCCCCGCTCGACTTTGTGCAGGGAGGGCAATTCTTCGCAGTCTTGATCTACGCTCACCAAGTTGAGGCGGGGAAATGAGATGACAACGCTTCGCGTGCCACTCGCTGAATCTCTTGCTGTACTCTTTTCGACTGTAATCAGCATCGAGACGATAAAAAACCTCGGACCGCTGGGGACCGGCATGCATAGACGACCGCGCGCTGTATTCGTTGCTGCGTTGCTTTTGTTCAGCGTCAGTAGTGCGGTGCAGGCCGAAAATCTGCTTTCGGCCTATCACCAAGCCTATCGCACTGACCCGGCCCTGGCCGAGGCGCGTGCGCAGTTTCAGGCCACGCTTCAGGACAAGCCGGCAGCGCGGGCGGCGCTGTTGCCGCACCTCGGGCTGGGGGCGAGCGTGGGCTACAACACGGGCACCTTTTCCGGCTTTGCCGGGCTCGACCTGAGCCAAGGTACTGGAGGCGCAGTCCCAGGAGCGTATTGCCGAGCGTCAGCGACGCCTGCTGGAGAGCATCTACCGGCAGACGGAGGCGGCCCTGAAGGTGGGCACCGGCGATATCGTTGCCGTGCGTGAGGCCCGAGCGCGCCTCGATGCAGCGCGGTCGGACCGGATCCGTGCCCGCAATGCGGTGTCCGTCGCCGAGCGCGGCCTGGAGCGCCTCACCCACGCACCCGTTGGTCATCTGGAGGATCTCCGGCCCTTTACCGCCGAAGGTCCGAAGCCGGACGACATGGACGCTTGGGTTCAGGCGGCCATCCGGGATCAGCCGCTGATGCACGAGGCCGAGGCGCAGCTGCGTACGGCCCAGGAAGCGGTGCAGTACCAGCAGCGGGCGCGCTGGCCCAAGGTAGACCTGCAGGGCATCGCGCAGCATGTGCATGGCAATCCCTTTCCGGGATTCAATGAGAATCAGGCGGGGGTGAGCCTCAATCTGTCCATGCCCATTTATCAAGGTGGAAGCATCTCCAGTGGGGTGCAGAAGGCCCAAGCCCTCAGCGTGGCGCAGGTGGATCACGTCGGCAGCGTGCGCGATCGGGTACGGCTGGATACGCAGACGGCTTTCCTCAACCTCAAGGACAGCGTGGCCCAGTTGGCCTCGGCCAAGGCGGCTGTGGAGTCGGCAAAGATTTCCCTGGAG
>JABEBW010004512.1_pt1 | contig 20123 bp, 24 predicted proteins | sample 7245961 | NCBI WGS metagenome assembly JABEBW01 (sample SAMN14506364, study PRJNA622280) | hot springs metagenome | biome: hot spring [ENVO:00000051]|acidic hot spring [ENVO:00002120]; feature: spring [ENVO:00000027]|sediment [ENVO:00002007]; material: sediment environment [ENVO:01001048]...
CTGTTCAGTCTGTTTCTCTGCCTGAACATGGGCGTCCCATTCGCTTGCTGAAACCAAGCCCAAACGCAATTTCTCCGACATGGTGAGGGACACATCGAAATTGAGGTAGGCATCGTCTCCACCACACAGATCGTCGTTATCCGCGCCCACCACAAAATGCATACCGCCATCGAACAATAGAACCAGACGATCTCCGATCTCCCGCGCATCCAGAATGGTCTTGCCCTTACATTGCTCAAGACCAATCTGGCCACCGACCCCAAAGACCGCCTTCGGGGAAAGACGGCGACACAGTTCCGCGAGAACCGGATGGTCGCTGTCCATCCCGAGCCCCACCAATTCGTCTATGGACAGGTTTCCCAAAGGCAAATTTGACATGCAATTTCCTCAGTGCAGATCCAAAGCACTTTGCCCACGGTCGCGACTCAAGGCCAACCGCGCCTGCCGCTCGCGGCCCTTGCGATCGAGCGCGTCGCGCAGCCCGTCGCACTCCAACACGCCGATGCGCCAGAACAACTGGCGTATCGTCCGGCCCGCCTTGAGGGACCGGTTCGGTACCTCCTTGACCACGGCGAAGGGCCAGCCCTTGTCCGTCGGGGTCCAGTCGAGCGGTTCGCCTTTGGTGCGCGTCTGGAAACCGAGATCCGCGAGAATCTGGTTGACGGAGGCACCGTCCTCCTTGCCGCTGCCGTAGACGACACCAAAGCGGCGGGCAATGTCCGTCGGCCGCAATTCGACCTCCTGGTGCGGACAGGGCAGGGCGAGGGCCTCCGGCGGAAAAAGCGGGGTCAATTCGATACCCAGTCGCAGTTCGGTGTAGGCGAGCGCGCTCAGAAAGGCCTGATGCTCGTGCATCCCGGGGACGGTCTTCTGCACCTCGGTGAGAAAGCGCAACTCGCGCACGATGAGATCGCGGTCCATGCCGTGCAGGTACTGGTCTAGCGGACTTTCGGTAATGAGCCCACGGCCTTTCGTCTGCGCCTGGAGCCGGTGCAGTTCCCTTTCGCAAGCGATGAAGTACCGCCGCGCCTGCCGGCCCCGCTCGGTGCGCTCGACCATCGCGAGTTCCTTGGCCATGTCGAGGGTGAGCAGGTAGTCCTTGCTGGGACGACCACCTTTGGGTTTTTCGGAAACTTCCGAAAAACCTATAAAGTCATGATTTTCAATGAATCCGTATTGCGCGATACGGTCCTTTATCCAGGTAGCAAACTTGTCTCGGTTCATCAAGAAGGCATGAAGGTCCCGCGCGTTCACCGCAAAGACCTCTTCGCCACCAATCATCTGCCGGGTTACCGGAACCAACGCTTCCATCCGCACTTCCTCCATAGAACAATCGGGCCGTCTAGGTATAGCGAACCCCCTGAGCAAGAATGGCCGACGTACAGTCACCTCTCAGATAAAGCACGGATAGTCTCGTCACTTCACCGTTTTCCTGTTTTGGGTGGTCAACCGTGCTCCCGATCGGAACCACTCCCCACGGATCCGCAGGTACTGGTTTTTCAGATGGGCAAATCGCTCGTCCTGGAATCGGTCTGGAGCCTCGATCTTTTCCACGAGGACCAGGCGCAGGTCGGCGTCGTTACCGACCCGTAGCTGTTTCAGCCGGGCCTCCGGGTCTTTGGAAATACCAATCTTGATGTTGCCCGTATCCGGGTTTTTTATGGCATACACATACATGGGATGAGGAATGTCCTCCGGCAGTTCGATGTTCCGAATGGCGTCCCACAGAGCGCAAACATCCTGCACGGATTCGATAAATTTCTGAACAACCAGAGGACGCGAATTTTTTTCTTGAGCAACGATGAAAATAGCCGATTTCAACGATAGATGATATTCGGTTTTTGGTCTCCCCCCAGCGGAACCTTTGCCACCAGCTGAGCACGTTGATATAGAAAAATCGATGTTTTCAACTAGGCGGTGTTGTTTGATACGTTCTTGAATCCAGGCCGCGAAGACTTTACCCACATCCAGGAACCCATGCAGATCCCGCGCGTTTACAACGAGCATTTCCTCATCACCAATCTTCCGGCGAACCACAGGAAACACATCTCCCATTCGGCATTCCTTCTGCTGCATCCTTGAGCCGTCTATGTATAGCAACCCCCCTGAGCAGTCCTGCCGGCGGCACGCCCGCCCCGCGCAGCAGTCCTACGGACGATAGTCCTGCGGACGGCAGTCCTGGTCCTGCGGACGGCGGGCTGCGCCCGACAATATGCCCCCCGCAGGGGGTCCTGCCGGCGGCACGTCTGCCCCGCGCAGCGGTGCTATATCGCGGGTATTCGGCTATACCAAAGAAGATGCGTTTTTTTGGATGAACTATGGCCAGCGTTGTCCACAGACCCGAACAGAATATCCTCGATTACCGCGCACAGCAGCGGATCCGTAATGCCCCCACGCTGGGATTGTTTGCCACCGCCATGACCGGGGTTTTTGCTTCCTATCTGGGCGCAAGCCTCGGGGTGCATATCGCCATCCCCGAGATCTACGACCCCAATTTCTTCCCCGGATACGTCGCCAAGCCCCTTTTTGGTCTACCGATATTCTCCCCCTGGGAACTCGGCAAAATGGCCTACGCCGAATGGCAATACCCCATGATGCAAAAGGCCACGGAAATTGCCTGCGCCATCGCGACCGTGCCGACCCTGGCCATGGGGATATGGCAATTCGTCCGCTCCCAGCGCCTCTGGCAATCCCAGTACCAGACCGACCTGCACGGCTCCGCGCACTGGGCAAGCCGCGACGAAATCGTCAAGATGGCCCTCTTGCCCGAAAAGGGCCAAAAACCCTCGAAACGGGTCTGCTACGTCGGCGGCATCCCCAACGAACGCGACGAGACCGACTACCTGCAGCACGCCGGTGCCGAACACATCATCTGTTTCGCCCCCACCCGCTCCGGTAAAGGCGTGGGCCTCGTGCTGCCCACCCTCCTGGGCGGCTGGCAGGAAAGCGTCGTCGTGCACGACATCAAGGGCGAGAACTACCTGCTCACCGCCGGCTGGCGCAAGTCCATCGGCCAGAAGATCCTGAAATTCAACCCCGGCTTCGGCATGGCCGCCGATCCCCTGAACGGTATGGAAGCCGCCAACAACGGCGATCTGGGCACGAAAGAACAGTGCTGCCACTTCAACCCTCTCGAAGAGGTGCGGGTCGGCACCCCCTTCGAGGTCAAGGACGTGATGAACATTGCCACCATGATCGTTGACCCCGACGGCAAGGGCCTGAACGACCACTGGCAAAAAACGGGCTTCGCCCTGCTCACCTCCGTCATCCTGCACGTCCTGTACGCCGAGCCGGACAAGACCATGCGCGGGGTCGCCGCCTTCCTGAACGACCCCGAACTGGAAGACGTCGATCAGGCCTTCGACAAGATGATGGATACCCAGCACCGGCCCAGCAATCCGGTGCTCCTGAAACAGTGGACCGCCCTCTACGGCAATGCCACCGTCCACCCGGCCATCGCCCAGTCGGCCAAGGAAATGAAAAACAAGGCCCCCAACGAAAAGTCGGGCGTCATCTCGACCATGATGAGCTTCCTGTCCCTCTACCGCGACCCCATCGTCGCCGAGTGGACGGAATACTCCGACTTCCACATCACCGACCTGCAGGACGCCGATGCTCCCGTCTCCCTGTACCTGGTGACCAGCCCGGAGGACAAGAACCGCCTCAAACCCCTCATCCGTCTGGTCATCAACCTCATCGCCTCGAAGTTCACCGCCGAAGACCGCCTCATCCCCAAGGATGGGCGCATGATCTGCAAGGGAAAACATCCCCTGCTCCTGCTCCTCGACGAGTTTCCCTCCCTGGGCAAGATGGATATCTTCCAGGACGCCATCGCCTTCTTCGCTGGCTACAACGTCAAGCTCTTTCTCATTACCCAGAGCAAATCGCAGCTAGAAGACGAGGGCCGCGGCTACGGCAAGTCGGGCGGGTCGGTCATCATCGAGAACTGCCACGTCCGTATCTTCTACGCACCCAACGACGTGACTACGGCCGAGTGGCTCTCGAAGATGCTCGGCAAGAAAACCGTCGTGATGGAAAACGTCACCCAGAGCCTCGAGGGCAGCGTCCTCCCATCCCCCAAGGGCCAGAGCCGCAGCCTCAACTACCAGGCCCGCGACCTGCTTACCCCAGACGAAGTGCTGCGCCTGCGCGGCCCCATCAAAAGCGGTTCCAACATCGTCAAGGCCGGCGACATGATCGTCATGGTCGCGGGCTTTGCCCCCGTCTATGGGCGCCAGATCCTCTACTTCAAGAATCCCACTTTCCTCGAACGCGCCCAGATCCCACCACCAGCCACTTCGGATGAGATCAGCGCCCGCGGCCAGGACTACTACGCCAAACTCCTGGGCCACGACAAACCCACCTCCATCGAATCCACCAAACCGGACTTCGATACCTTCGAGGAATCCGACTACACCGATTCCCCTGCGGGGGGCAATCCCCCTGGCCCTGCGGACAGCAGTGCTGCACACGGCAGTGCTGGCCCTGCGGGTCCTGCGGACAGCAATACGCCCACCGCAGGTGGTCCTGCGGACGGCAGGGGTCCTGCGGACGGCAGTTCTACGGACGGCAGTTCTACGGACGGCAGCCTTGCAGGCGGCAATATGCCCACCGCAGGTGCTGCGGACGGCGGTTCTGCTCCGCGCAGCGGTGCCGACGGCACGTCTGCCAGCGGCTCCCAGAGCAGTGGCGATCCGGGTGGTGGCGGTGGTGGATTGGATACCGGGGCGATACTGGAAGAGGGTGCGGACGAGGATGCTGAGGACGGAACCCTGGACGTGGAGGTCTCCGACTCCGTTACCGATCTCACCGAGATTCGGGCGTCCTTCATCGAGAAGCTGCCGGCGCGGTTGCTGGAAGCCAGCGGTGGTGCCGATGCCTGGATGCAGGATACCCAGCGTCTGGACCGGCGAGCCGACAAGTCGGAGTTGAGCGGGATGCTGAAGGGATAGCCGCCGAGCCTACCGGAAAAGGTCCCGAAGGCTGCTGCAGGAATGCTCGACCAGCGTGCCGAACAGCAGCAGAAAGATACTGGAAAGGCAACCGATCCCTATGCGCACCAGGACTTCCAGGACGGCATACAGAAAGGAAAAGTCTTTGGGTTTGAGCAGCGAACCCCAATAGGTTCCTGTCTGGTGTGTCGACAGCAGGTAAACGACCAGGGTGCCAAAGGCGTACAGAAAAAGGACGAACATCGGCCACGACACACACGCCAGAATCCAGCGGTTCCTGTAAAGCCGTTGCAGGAATCGCTGGCCACAAACCATCCTTCGACAATCGTCCAGGTCAGCCATTATCCAGACGCTCTCAGCCCATCGGTAATGGGCGCGACCCGGCCAAATCCGTCCTGTTCGTCTTCTGCGGGGCCACGACGCAACTGAAAGGTGTTATCCCCTTTCCATTCCACGTCCCAGCCGATGGTGGACGCCATGCGCCGGACGAGCCGTGAGGCTTCGGAAAGTGGCAGTTCGTCTTCAAACACAATGTCGATTTTCATCAGATTTCTTCTCCTTGGTGATTAGTATATTGATGTCTTGAATTTCCATAATAATATCGAAACAAGTGTGTAAGAAAATATTCCTAGAAGGAAAGTAATAATTATAGTGGACCCCGGATTTTAGACAAAGGTTTAAGCTATCGTCTGGCAAGGAGAGGACGATGAGCGTGGGGAAGAGGAAAGTGTACGGGTCGGCCTTCAAGGCCAAGGTGGGGCTTGAGGCCATCCGTGGGGTGAAGACCGTGAATGAGATCGCCCAGGAGCACGGGGTGCACCCGTCTCAGGTGGCTCAGTGGAAGCGGGCCATCCAGGAACAGGCGGGCTCGCTGTTTGACGGCAAGCGGGGACCGCGGCCCGTGGATGCTCAGAGTGACCCAGAGCATCTGTATAGCGAGATCGGGCGTCTCAAGGTTGAGCTGGACTGGCTCAAAAAAAAGTCCGGGCTTTCCCAGTAGGGGTGCGTAGGGGCTGGATTGCGCGGCACGGCCAGATCTCATTGCGTCGGCAATGTGAGTTGGCTGGGGTGGCCAGGGCCACGATTTATGCTCAGCGTAAAGCGGTGAAGCCCAACGCGGAGGATGTTGAGCTCATGAACGCCATCGATGCCTTGTATACGGAGACCCCCTATTTTGGGAGCCGCAGGATGACGGTCTGCTTGCGGAACCTGGGCTTCCTGGTCAATCGCAAGCGGGTGCAGCGGTTGATGCGCCAGATGGGTCTCGCGGGCATGGCGCCAGGGCCACATACCAGCACGCCACACCCCGAGCACAAGGTCTATCCCTACCTGCTGCGGGGCTTAGTGATTGAGCGGCCTGGGCAGGTGTGGAGCACAGATATCACGTATGTTCGGCTGAAGCAGGGGTTTGTCTACCTGGTCGCCATCATGGACTGGTATAGCCGCAAGGTCTTGAGCTGGAGAATCAGCAACACGATGGACACGGCCTTTTGTGTCGATTGCCTGGAAGAAGCGCTACAGCGTTACGGAGCCCCGGAGATCTTCAATTCGGATCAAGGCAGCCAGTTCACCAGCGAGGCCTTCGTCGGCGTGCTCAAGGCCCACGATGTGAGGATCAGCATGGACGGGCGTGGCCGAGCCTTGGACAATGTCTTTGTGGAGCGCCTGTGGCGATCCGTGAAGTACGAGGACATCTACCTGAAGGCCTACGCGGGTGTGCCGGAGTTGTTGATAGGGCTTACCGAGTATTTCGAGCACTACAATACCCTTCGCCCCCATCAATCGCTGAGCTACGCCACCCCCGATCTCGTCTATCGGACTGGGCAGGGCGGTGGTGCCTGTATTGTGGACAAGTATCCAAAAGCGGACCGAAAGGTCATCGAGGAGGTCGTGGGGCAGCGCCAATCCGCTGCGAATGAGGACGCCAGCACTAGCTTAAACTGACCTGTTTTTGGTCTTGACCGATGGGTCCACCACAAATTTTTATCCACTCCTCCCGATTGTTTATCCAGGATTCATCAGTCCAGCGTGTGTACGAACGAACCTCGTATTCCAACATTTTTCTTCTTAGAATCTCTATTGTTGATTTCCTTTGTTCCCATAACTGTCGAATGGCCATGGAATGTTACCCCTCCACAAAATCGTGAAAATTGCAGACTACGAACGAACGATCATAAGAAAAACACCACCGGGGAAAACAAACACTGCAAATATTGCTGGCACTATCACCCCTAGAGTCAAAACTCCTAAAACGTCAAATGCTACCCGAAAAACATCTTTAATCCTTTCCGAAACGAACCAAAAAGTAAACTTCCAGAAAGACATTTTCTCCAACGATTCCCGGTACCAGTGGATTCTGGCTTCACGAACCTTCGGGAATGATTTGGCTTTGACTGTACTTACGGCCATTACTACCTCCTATGTCCTTACGGACGCTTGTGAATCGAGTTTTCACCCATCTTGAATGGCGGAGTAGTTGACGGCAAACCAATACACGACGATCGACACCGCATATCCCAGGAAACAAACCATTGGGCTATCGCCAGAACCACACAGTGACAGCCCAAACATTATTGGTAACAACCCGGCACCCAGATGCAAAACCTGCTGCAGTACGTCGGAATTTCTATTCCCGAATTGGCATGACGACCAACACGCCACCGGGCACTTCCGCAAAGGTCGACGTCGGATCTTTCTCGGACACATCGAAACGCAGCGCCATGTGCGGATCCTCCGTATCCTCGGAACCCTTCGTGGTCTCTTTGACGGAATCCACGACATCCATGAGGTACTGAATGTTGAAGCTGTATCGCAGCGGTAGGGAACCCGACCATTGGGCGGGAATCTGGTCTTCGGCCTGGCGTTCCTCCCCCTTTGCCGCTACGGAAAGCAGATGCTCGGGAGCCGTGGACAGGGTGACCGCCTGGCTATCGCCCACACCGATGGTGGCGAGCGTCAAGGCCCGCTGGAAATCGGCGATGGACAGGGTTAGCACATCCTTGCGTTTCTCCATCTGCGCCAGAATCGTGTCCAGACTCGGATAGCGACCATCGAGGGACGTCAGCCACAGGCGCAGCCCTCCCCCCTGGAAAAGTACACCAGACCGGGTCTGCGCGAGGGAAAACTTCGCGATCTTCCGGCTGGACAGGAGTTTCATCCACGCGGAGAGCCCATCCACCGGCAGGATCGCATCGAGATCGGTGTTTGCTGAACCGGTCGCATCGTTTGCCGCGGAATCCAGCGGTGGCGTGTACTCCAGAGAGAACCGGGCGGCACGGTGGCTATCCGTCGCTTCCAGCACCAGCACGCCCTGGCGGATCTGCCAGTGGATACCGTTCAGGAAGGTACGCGCATCGTTCCTGGCGGCACACCTGCGCAACGTCGGGAAAATGCGCTCCAGTTCCCGGGTCTGGACCAGGATATAGGAATTTTTTAGGGGATCATCCCTTAACGGATACTGCGTACCGTCGTAGACGGGCAGGCGGAAACGCGACCGTCCGCAGCGAATCTGTCCCTGCTCCCCAAAATCCACCAGGGCACCGTCGGGCAGGCTCTTGGCAATGCGCTCCAGATCCCGCGCAGGATAAGCCTGGGGCGCGAACCCAAAACTGCGCTCATCCTCGTCCAGAGACCACTCCAGCTGGGTGGTCGCATTCCCCAGGACCACCCGTTCGTCCTCGATGAGCACGTGATCGTAAATGGGTTGTACCGAATTGCCCTTGACCAGCGCGGCCGAAGCCGTGGCGATTTTCCGCAGGGTATCGATGCTGAGTTGCCGTTCCATGAAAAAAAAACTCCTAGGCGATGGTTGCTATTCCAGGCACAGATTGTCTCGTCTGGTATAGCCACAGGGCAGGGCACACCGTCTAGGCTATCGTGATGCTCGAGAAGGCTTTCCCATCGAAGTGCCAGCCCCGCTGTTCCCGATGGCACCACAGGCTCAGTCCGTGGCGCCCATTGGGTTCGGCTTCGGCGCGATAGGCTCCGGTGTCCAGAAAGACGTGAGACGCCCGGCGCAGCAGCTTGGGCGGGTTCTCCCGCAATACCGTGATGGTATGTCCCACGTAGGTGGTCGAGAGGGTCGGATCGTCGCGGTCGGGGAAACCATCGCCGCAGATCCGCAGTTCTCGCCCCCAAAGCACGGCATCGATTCCGTCGCCGATTCCATCAAAGCCAGCGATGATTCGCTTTTCGGACCAGATCCTCTGCTGCTCTTCCTTGGGAGCATCCAACAAGGCATCGCTCCAGGGACTGCTTCCCAGAAGTTCTGCGTGCGCGACATGAAAGCGTTCCGATGGCGAATCCTGTGTGGTGGAACCCACAACCAGTACCAACGGAATCCGCTCCAGAAGCGGCAGGAATTCGCCGGCTCGGGTAAAACGTCGGACCCACTTCCAGCCCTTGTTGTTGACGAAAGCATCCTCATACCGGCGGCAACGCGCATCGATTCGGCCACCGTATATCCAGGCGATGAGCATGGCATCGTGGTTACCCAGAACCGGGTAGAACCAGGGCTCCCGCAGCAGTTCGAGGCACCCCTCGGAATCCGGCCCACGGTCCACCAGATCGCCGGTGGAGAACAGCCGGTCCTGGGTACCATCGAAGCCCACGTGGGAAAGCATGGTGTCCAGCATCGATCGGCAACCGTGGAGATCGCCGACGATGAAGTCTCGTCCTCGCGCATTGACCTCGTGGCGCTGGACCTTTGGATTGGTGAGAAAGCCCAAGTCGTGGTTCCTTTTCTGGACTACCATTTGAGAACGTACGCCGCCAACCCGGAAGCTTGGGATGGCGACGCTTCGGATACCGCAGGCGCTGTCGACCAGGTAAAGACGGTCGCGAGGGGACGGTACACCAGCTTCCCGGAAGATTGGACATAGACGGGAATCCCCGCCGAGCGCAGGACCATATTCGCGTAGTGCGCGTCACCCCAGAGGTGGCCCGAGTTGTAGGCCTCGAATGCGTGGTAGAGGGCTATTTGGCCCGGGCCGAAGCGGGCCGCTGCGCGAGCATAAGCCGCTTGCAGGATCTTCGCCCCAACCCGAAGATTGGTGCAGGCATCGAAGGCGTTTTCCGGTGTCAGCCCGTAGGCCGCGAAGTTTTCCGTATCCACCTGGGCGATCCCCACGTCCACCTTTTGGCCGGCGGCCATGGCACCCTGCAGGTAAGCCACCGCCGCCGCGCGGTTGGGCGGCAGGATGCGCTGGTGGGTCGTGTTGTTCCACATGGCGAGCGGATTACCACCGGACTCGACCCGCACGATGGCCGACATCGTTTCGTTTTTCCTCGTCGCTTTCCAGGCGCTTGGGATTGAACAGTTCCTCGCTCACGAACACCCCATCGAATTCGAGGCCCTTGGATTTGTGAGCCGTCGTCACGGAGATATCCACACGCCCCGTGCTCCGGTCGAGGTCAACTGCCCGTTCCACCATGCGCTCCAGTTCCTCGATACCGTATTCATCGACCAGCTTCACCAGCACGTGCAGATCCTGGCCCATGTCGGTCTGGGCGAATTCCCGAAGTTCCTGCTCATTCTGGAAATACACGAATTCGCCACTGGGATTGCCCTCGATCAAGCCCTGGTATCCTTGCAGGAAACTGCGGATGGAGGCCGCACCGCACAGCCCTACGCGGCGCCCCGACATCAGCCCGCGCATGGTCTGCTGGACGGCCTCGGCATTGGTGCGCACCACGATGGCATCTCCTCCGTGGCCTCCTGCAGGCGGCAGTTCTCCGCATTTCCCCGTCCGGACCAGCGACGATTTCTCCGGATTCCCGCGCAGATACAGCCTGGAACCGAGCAAATCCAGAACATCGTTGGCGTCGTCCGCCACCGCCTGACCAAAGCGAAAGGACAGGGTCAGCGTCGATTCCGGCAGATCGAGACTCTCCATGGCATTGGCCGCACCGCGCCACTCGTAGATCTGCTGGTACGCATCCCCGACATAGAACACGGGAATCCGTTGCGATTGCGTCAGAAACAGCATGAGCGGATCCGCGTCCTGCGCTTCATCGAACAGCAGATACCGATACCAGCGCCCCAGATCGGGTTGCGACAGCACGTATTCGCGCAGATAGAAGTCGTGGACGATGGGGGTTTCCCCATTGGGGTCTTCCATATCGTCCCAGACCCGCCGCGCAAGCGATAGCCCTTCTTTCCCGATCTGGTGGCAAGTAGCCCGATGCTGCTCCAGCAGCGCGATATGCTGCCGCAGTTGGTCCCGATCTTCCCCATCCGGCATGGACCGATATTGCTCCAGGGCCAGACGAAACTGCCTGTCGATAGCCCGGCAATAGTCGCTACGCCGTACATGCTGGGCTTCGATCTTCGGATCGACGGTGCGCAGAAAGGCGCGAATGGTGCGCATGGCCGTTTCCGCAATGGCGGCGGCCAGATCCCCGTTCACCCCAAAACGCCGGCGCAAAAAACTTCCCGTCAGTCGCGCATGCATCCGGTTTTTGTACTTGTAGCCACAGGCCCGATAGGCCAGGGAATGAAAAGTCCGGCTCTCGCATTGCGTACCCCGGAAGCGCTGCTTGGCTTCCGCGGCGATGGCGGCGTTGAAGGCGAGGTACAGCCCTCGGCGATTGCCCATGGCCTGGGCGATGGCTACCAGCGTCGAGGTTTTGCCGGTACCGGCGAGGGCCGATACTTTGAAGCTTTCCATTTTTCGGGCCATGGCAACGGCTTTTTGCTGTTCGTCGGTCAATTGCATCGTTGATCCTGCTCGTCCTGTCCGTCTTTTCCTGTATAGCGCAGATCGTCTCGTCAGCGGACGTGGCACCATTTTGGTGGAAAAAAGGAGGCCACCATGGAAAAGCGGTCGCATCACGAATGGGTACATCTGCCGTATCGTCGGGGAGTGCAGATGCTCGAAGAAAACGGTGTGCGCGTGCTCGGGCAAACGTCCGCAACACGGTCCGCCTGGGCCGGCATTCCAAAAAAAAGACGCCCATAAGGGCGCCGAAGAGAGGATGAGAAGGGAATATCGATCAGAAGCTGTAGGCCAGGCCGGCACCGACGGCAAACTGGTTGCTGGCGCTGAACGGCTCATAAAAGCCGTAATTCAGGTTGCCGCCCGTGTAGTCGTAGTGGGTGTAGTCCAGGTTGCCAAAGAGGTGGAGGCCGCCCATCAAACGATAGTCGGCATCCATGCCTACCCGCTCTTCGCCGGTGGTGCCGAAGTTGGCTGTTCCCAGAGGCAGACCGTCCAGATTCGGCGTCATCTGGCCATCCACCACCGCAAGGAATTCCGCATTGGCTCCCAGTACGAGACGCTGTGTGAGGGCATACTGGCCCTTGACCCCAAGCCCAGTCAGAACCGCCGAATAGTCTTCGGTGTAGCCGTAGGGTCCAACCAGATGCCGATTCCAGTGCTGATAGCCGATGGCCACATAGGGCGTCAGCATGGCGTTGTCCGTGATGGCAAAACCCTTGCCCAGACGGCCCAGGATGCGGTACTGCGTGGAATCGTCGGTGGTGTCGTAAGGGGTGGCCGTTCCGGTGCTGAGGTTTTCTACCGCACCGTGGTAATCGATCCCGCCCGAATTGTAGCTGAACTTGACCTGCCCATAGACGTTCGAAAGGCCCATCAGATCACGCATAACGCTGGCCTTCACCTGAAAGCCGGGAGTCCAGCCGGATTCCGTATCCGACGGTCCGGGCGTGATGTGCTCCTGGTAGTTGAACAGATTGCCCGTCACGGCAATACCGGCCTCGTTGTTGGTGGCCACGATGGACGAAATCCCGTCCGACGCCGTGCCGGCCAGAGCCATAGTGGAGATCGCCATGAGCACCGAACCCAGCAGCATCTTTTTCATATCCATACCTCGCAGAAGATCGTTGGCAACATCGCCTATCTGGTATAGCGAGGGGTCGTGGCGCACAAGGAAAAATAAAATCCCCCATATCGTCGGGGGGGGGGTACGGCGCGGTCCCTTGAGCGGAGTTAAAGCAAAAACCCAATCCCGCGCTGCCGCCGTTTTTTCTCAAACAGACACCGTCGGCTGGTCTGTGGATCCCTATCCGGTATTACCGGCCCCGGATCCCTGGGGAGCAAACTAGCGATCCTCTTTCCCGCTATGGATGACGATGGTCGTCGGACTGTCGTTGGACAAAGCCCAGACCAGGGCGATGACCCAGCCCACAAAAAGCCAGCCCAGCAACAGGTTCATGACGAAAATCGCCACGAGATTGGACTTCTTGCGCAGATAGGCCAGTATTGTCGGCAAAAAGTAGAAGGCAGCGCCGAAAAGGAAGGCAACGAGAATAAAAAGGGTGACCAATGGGGCATCTCCTATGCAGTGGTTCCATCCTTAGCGCGGATAGTCTCGTCCGATCGAGGGATACTGCCGCGCATGCGCCGCATCAAAACGCACGATGCGGTCGGCCAGCTGGCTGTCCATGAGTCCAATCTCGACTCCGCGCACCAGGGCATGTAGCGCCAGGTCAAGATGGTGATCGTCCTGCGGCAAGCCTTCCTTGGCGAGCATATCCGGGTCGTCAGGAGCATGTTCCGTCCCCCTTAATGCTCGCACCCCGCCCAAGATCCGTCAGCATCCCTGGCGTCATCCCATGAAACACCTGCGGCACCTGGTCTCCCTTGAGGCAGGCGACTATCGTGGGCGTGGCCACCTCGCCTGTCCTGGCCAGCAGTTCCGTGTTGGCCTTTACCTCGGCCAGTACCTTGGGATCCAGCACCTTGGCCGGCTTGGCTCCACCTTCCTCCGTTTTCACGTTGAAGCTGGCCTCGTTCTGCGCCCAGGCCGCGACGGGATCCTTGCTCTGCAGGATGGTCACCGCCTTGGGCAGGCTGGACGGCTTCAGGAAGCCCACAGGAACGACCTTGAACCGCAGCTTGCCCGCCTCGGCCAAGGGATAGACCTTGTTCCAGAAGTCGTGGCAGAAAATGCAGTTGGGGTCGAGGAATACCGTGAACAACGGCCTCTTGGTGCCCACCGTGAACCCGGGAGCCGCCAACATCGCCTGCGCGAGTTTTCTGCCGGCCATGGGCTTGGGTATCACACCCTGCTGTTCGGCTGCCTGCATGGACAAATTCTGCCCTTCGGCATCGAGCACCGGCCCGGGGATGAGCAGCGGACCGTCCTTGCCCTCGATGCCCCAGACAATGCTTTTTGGACCGTGGCCACCCGCTGGACCAACAACGATACCGGTCAATCCATCGGGACCGGCAAAGGTGGACAGGATCTTTGCATGCCCATCGCTCAATTTGTTGACGACCAGGCTGAAGTTGGCAAGACGTACCGATTTCCCTTGTACTTCCGCCTGGGCGGTGCTCGACAAATCGACTGCCCAGATGGCACCGGTGAAAATCAACAGACCGGTAAAACCAGACCAACCAAACCAAAGCGCATTCCGCTTTGCTTTCGTCATCATTCGAATCGTTCTCCTATCCAATAACGCAAGCGTTTCCGCGCAATCTCTGCGTAATGCTCCGATTGCTCCACACCACAAACTTCATCCCAACCAGCCTGCAAGGCCCCGATCATCTCCGATCCGGCACCCGAAAAAGGGACCAGAAGCCGCCGCCGTGAATCGCCCTCACTTTCTGGCGGCAGGATCAGATTGGACAGATAACGCGCGAGGTCGATGGGCTTGAGCGTCGGATGATCGTTTCCATCGGATATCCCAGCCTGCCGTTCCCTGGTGGAAACCTTGGAGACGTAGAAAAACCGGCTGGCGTTCCCCACACTCGCCGCGATGTCCTTGTGCGTCGCCACCCCCGGGAAACGCCCAAAAGCGTTCCCCTGTCGCGCCTGGCGCAGGGTCCCCTTCGGCATGGCCCCGCTCTTGCGAGGGCCTGCCTGAGCATCCAGCAGCGCGGCGGCTTCCTCGTCCAGGAGGACATTGGCTGGCCAGCGGCCTTCGCTGGTGGAACCTATGGCCCGGGATCCGCCGTCAAAACCGCTACCAGCGCTCCGACGACCGGCATAGACCATGCCGTTCTTGTCGGGATCGCACGTGACCTCCCGCAATGGCCGCTCGCCTTCACTCTCAGATACCGGTATGCGCGTCCCATCGATATTCAGCGCCCCACAACCCCACTTCAGGGCATTTTCGGCGTAGGTCTTTTCCCCGGGTTTGCGGCACAACAGAATGGGCTCATAGGCTGGTTTCAGGGCCGTACCAAATCCCTGCCAGCGTTTTGCCTCCTCGAACTCCAGAACTACCGTGGGCAAACCGTGCGGGGTATGCCCCAATCCCCATTGGCCTATATGGGCCTGGTCCGCCGGGTTGCCGTGGCTTTGCGGGTTGCGCGAGACCCCATCGTAGGTGTTTCGCTTCGCCGGACCCATGCGCTTTCCCGACCCCCCCAACCGCTTGTCGATCTGCGCCGATACGTCGAGACTTTTTGGGAATCCGGTGCCGTACAGCCACATCAAGGTGTCCACCAGCACGAATCCGGCATCCTCCAGCGCCACGGCCAGACGATGAAAAGTCCGGCTACCACCAAAAGCCAGCAGATAGGCTCCGGGTTTCATGACCCGCAACACGGCCCGCCAGGTTTCTGGACGAAAGGCGATATCCCCGCCATCCCAGGTCTGGCCCATGAATCCCCGGTCGGTACCGACACCGTGGCGACCAAAAGGAGTTTTTCCCGAATCTCCAGCTTGCACAGAGCCACGACGGGAATTCTGCGTCAGATGGTAGGGCGGATCACAGAGCACGCCATCGAAACGGTTTTCCGGCAAGGTCGGCAAAACCTCCAACAGGTTCCCAATGTGCAGGACGTATCTGTCGGTGTTTTCCGGCTCAGGGAAAAGCGACAGAGTTTTTTCTGTGGATCCCTTGAGGCGCATGGATCAGGCCACCACCGATACGGGATACAAAAAACCCTGAAGCACTTCACCAAAATCCCGCAGGTCGTCGATCACCAGGACGCCATTTTCCGGCTCCCCGAACCCGCGATAGTCCCGGTGAATCCAGGAACAGATCGGCACGTAGGGCAGGGCGGCGTGCACGTTGTCCAAGCGGTCGTCCAAAAAGGCCGTCGCCCGAAGATCCCGCAGGATAGCCACCCGATCTTCGGGCATCGCCTTGGCACCCAGCGTGATTATCCGCGACTCGGGGATCATGCCCTCCAGGGACAAGGCCCGTGCGTGCAGATGCCAGGAATCGACGTTGGTGACCGCCCAGACGCTTGCCCCAAGACCCGACAGGTGATCGATCAAATCCCACGCCTCGGGATAAGGATGCACCCGCTCCCACCAGCGATCCCGATGAAAGGCGTCCCAGATCCTGGCCACCTCCTTTCGGCTGAGACCAAACCGGTCCTCCAGAGCGTAGTCGTCCGTAATCCGCTCCACGGGCCGGCGCAGGGTCCAGGCAGCACAGGTTTTCCAGACCGCCTCAAAGTCGAGCAACACCCCGTCCAGGTCGAGAGCGACGGTCGGGTACATCACTGGGCCACCCCGATGGCCTGGCGCAGGGCCTGACCCCGATGGGACGCCTCCTGCACCGCCTTACCCTCGAGGCAACGCGGCGCACCGGTATCGGCACAACCCTGCGCCACTTCACCAGCCGCACGGAAATAGGCGTCCGCCAGTTGACGCAGGGATCCCAGTTGCGGGCAGGATCCGGAGTCCTGCACCAAATCCGACAAGCCCCGCTGTTGCTGCACCAAGGTGCTGGCGAGATTCCCCCAACAGACCGCAGCGGGATTCGCCGACAAACAGGATTTTGCGAGCTGGCTGTCGGTCGCGAGCAGCCCCCGCAGATAGCCCTGGGCCTGGCCCAGACGGGCGGAACACATGCGGTGCGTGTGGGGGGATGGCGCCGTCTTCGCTGCAGGATTCGCCGGTGGCTGCGCCGCAGGCTGCGGCACAGCAGGAGCCGAAGCCGTCGCAGACGGTCCAGACGGAAGACCAGCATCGTAATTGGCCGGCAGGGTCGAACAGCCGGCAAGCAGTGTCAGTGTGGATAGCAGCACAAGTTTCTTGAACATGGAACCCTCCAGGAAAACCTTCCCTTGGGTATAGCAATGCGCCTTGGCACTTCCGCGCGTCGCGGGTCGCGGGTCAAAAGCGGCTCACGGCTGCAACGCGCAGCGGCCCTGCGGGCGGCACGCCTGCTCCACGCAGTGGTGCGCCACGCAGAGGTACCGGTCAGTCCAAACGCCTTGCTTCCGTTTCCAGCAGATCCAAAGGCATGGTTCCTTGTTGCCGGTTTTTCAGGTCGACGACATAGGCCAGCCGTGCGCTCATGCCGTGAATCTTGAAAAGACGGAGTTCGCCATCCTTTGGCAGAAGAACGGTGTCTCCAATGCGAAAACGTGTGTCCATAACATAGCCTCCAGTTTTCTGTTTCAACCCAATAGCAAGGTTTCCTGTTTTCCCAGGAGCCCCAACCTTTCTTCGGCCAGATCCCGATAGTCCGGCGAAGCGTCGATGTACCAGGCCCGCCGCCCGAGCTTGCGGGCGACCAGCGCCACGGTTCCCGACCCGCCAAAGGGATCGAGCACCACGCACGGCGCCCGGTCGTCCGTGCCGCACCGACAGGTCGGTCGCCAGCCGGTCGTGCGGACACCTGCCGTCCGTGGGGCGGTCCCAACGGATGCCAGAAACTCCCGGGCCTCGCGGCTCTTGCCACGGTCAAAAGACGACCCGTTGTAACTGTCCGGCGCGTCAGAGATTTCCCGTTCCACCACCCGTTCCCACGGTGCCCCGCACTGGGCGCACGCGCCAGCCTCCGAGGTCCCGGCCAGGACGCAGGGCTCGACGAGATCGACGGGCATGACCGCAAAGTGGGCACCAGCATAGGGCTTGGTGGAAATCGTCCAGACGTCGCGCCGGTTGCGGTCGCTCTGCTGCTGTATGGGCACGTCCGACAGGCGGTAGGGATAGATCTTGTCCGGACGCATGTGCGCATCGCGCTCGGAGTGGCGTTGTGTCAACCGTCGTTGCGGCTTGGTAACGGATGGCTCGCGAATCGCTATGTGGTCGTAGAAATACCGCTCCGACTTCGTGAGCAGAAAGTGAAACTCGTGCGCCCGCGTGGGGCGGTCGGTCACACTTTCGGGCATTGGATTCAGTTTGGCGAACACGATATCCGACCGTAGCCACCAGCCATCGGACTGCAGGGCAAAGGCCGCGCGCCAGGGAACCCCAAGGAGATCCTTGGGCTTGATGCCCGCCGCATGTTCCCGGCCACCGGCGTAACTGTCCCCCAGATTGAGCCAGAGCGTCCCGTCCGGGCGGAGCACCCGCCGCACTTCGCGAAAGACCTGCACCAGATGCCCGATGTACAGATCGACGCTGGGCTCTAGCCCTAGACAGCCCCGCCACGCCCCACAGCGACGGCAGAATTGGCCGTGACGATGCTTCTGGTGGTTTCCATCGAACCGACGGGAAGCATCACCACCGTAGCTGCGATCCGTGGTGCGCGTCTTGCCGGCAATGGCCATCTCGCGCACGTCGTGGTTTTCCAACCAATCGCCCCACTCGTGGTCGCAAACGGCCCAACGGTCGGGATCGGCCCATTCGGGCACCCGAATCCCGGCCAGCCCGGGCATCGGCGCGTACACCACCGGCTCCCAGACGACCGGCTCCAGTCCGTAGTCCCGCAGCCCGAAGTAGGGCGGGCTGGTCACGACCGTCTGCACCGAGTTTTCGGGCAGCCCGCGCAGCATGTCAATGACGTGGCCTGTGTGAAAATCCACTAGATGCTCTACGGCCATCAGATCATCTCACGCTTTTGTGCTTGTCAATGACGTAGCAGATGACAAATCTGGAAGCAGATTGCTTCCATTGCTGCATTTAGCAATCGTAGCCAACAAATCTTTCTGCTCAAAAGTCGCCGTCTGAATCATCAAGATCAGTTGGGTCATACCAAGAAGTAGCCGATGAAAGAATAAAGCGTTTTCATTGGTGTAGGGTATCTCTTTCGCTTTATCCGAATAAATATGCCCATTCCAGGCATTGAGCAATTCTGCCGGGTTTTCCCGACCAAAATGATCACCACCTGCATAAAACGGAGTGTATTTCACTTCGGTCTTGCCGCCCGGATACCGAATAACTTTTTTGGTCATCGCACATGCCTGAATCGAGAGGCTTTGCGGCGAACCAGCAGGAGAGCGCCCAAAGACTTCAGACGGTAGCCACTTTGCATTCGGCCAACCTGCATTGGGGCAGACGTTGCCTTGATCGTCCACAGCTACCGCAGCATCAACCTCAATCCGGTAACGGATCACCTGGGTTTCAGTGATCTCCGGCTCCAGGGTTTCTTTGATCGCCTTACGGATTGCGGCCAACAGCGATTCATAGTCTTTTGCATAGAGGGTGTAGTGGTCCAGGCCACTCATTTTGTAAAAAACTCGTGCCTTTTCTGGCTTTGCATGATAGATCAATTCTCCAATCTGGCCAGGGACCTCACAATAGAACTCGCCGTCCGCGTTGATACGAATATCCGCAGAGAAAGATTCCTCGACTTCTCCGTTCATAAAACAAAAATCAACTTTCTTGAACTTTGGCATTTTCTCACCTTTCCGCGATGCAACGGCTCGCTATACTTCCGGGCCATAAACGGGACGGCGCACGGACTCGATGGGGATCTCCGCCAGCGCATCGCGCAGCGCCGCGCGCAATTCTTCTATCAATCCGGGATACAACCGGGGATCGGATACCGGCCCCTGTCGCACCAGATCTTTCCAATAGGCCATCCGCTCCGAAAGCGGTAATGCACGTGCTTTTTTCACCGTCTATCCCCTTGTTCGCTGGATTCGGAGACGTCTTTCCCAATCGTATCGGGACAGCCCCGCGCATGGCGCGTCCCGCAGACCCAGCCCGTATTCCCGTTGCTTCGATAGCCTCGCCCCTGCACAAAAGACCCGGGGTCGGGGCGAGGCCAATAGCAGGTTCTTTGGGGACAATCGCGGTCGGCCACGTCCACCAGCTCCTTGAGGTGCCTGTCCCGGATTTTCATGGTTTGTCCCTATTCATCAAAAAACGCGCCATTTCCCAAAACCGACAACTCACGAAATCGATCGTTGCGAACACCATGGGCGGCTGCTCCGGGTCTTTCTTGAGTCCGTGGAGTTTTTTATTGTTCAAAAAGAACACGTTCCCGGGGCGCAGCATACCGACATTGCGTCCTTTGTTGGTGAACAGGATGCCACCACCGGAATGAACAACCCCCACCGTGTAATCACCTAG
>JABEBW010004066.1_pt1 | contig 20057 bp, 22 predicted proteins | sample 7245961 | NCBI WGS metagenome assembly JABEBW01 (sample SAMN14506364, study PRJNA622280) | hot springs metagenome | biome: hot spring [ENVO:00000051]|acidic hot spring [ENVO:00002120]; feature: spring [ENVO:00000027]|sediment [ENVO:00002007]; material: sediment environment [ENVO:01001048]...
CAATAATCTTTTTCAGGGCCCGTGGTCTAGCTGGTTATGACGTCGCTCTCACACAGCGAAGTTCACCGGTTCGAATCCGGTCGGGCCCATTTTAATTCAAAGGATATAGACACATTCAAAAATGACACTTTATTTAAACGCAATCTATGATATAAAAAATAGCATATGGAAAATCGAAAGAAAAAATATTTAAATTAAAATATAAGTCTATTTATCAAAACAGAATAAAAATAAAAGGAGAGGAGGGGCTTTAGAGTGAATAATGAATTTTTATTTTCATTTATTTTCAAGTCCCTATAATAGGACAATTGAAAAGATTGTAATAAATTTTGTATGGCCGTTTTTCTGGATTTTTTAACCTATTACTTTTATGAGATGGTTTGTTTGTATACTTGATTATTTGAATATGGGCTTTTTATAGTCAAGGTTTTCCGGACATTACAAAAAGAGAAATATATCGTAAAACATTTATATGTTGTCACCTATCTATAATTATGAAAATTGAATTAACTGAAGATAAACTTATAGTAAAGTTTGATGTGTTAGAAGAGATTGCTGTAATTAAAAGGGAGTTAGAAATCCCTATTTCTTCAATATTAGATATTAAACCTTTTAAAGAAGCTGACGTTTTTTTAACCTGGAGAGTAGAGGGGGCTTCGATAGCTGATATAGATTACGGAAGATTTGAAACTTCAAAAGGATGGGGTTTTGTTGCAACAAAAAACCTAGAAAAATCTACTGTACTTTTTCTTAAAGACTTTCACTATGACTTAGTAATATTAGAACTTGATGAGAAGACGATAGAAGAGCTAAAGAGGAGAATTTCAAGTCAAAACATAAAAAATTAGTTTTCTTTTCTTAATTTATTTTCGTCTTTTATCACGTTAATTTGAAATATTAATATAATTACAAAGGGTAATGTGGCGAGATATTGATAATAGCAATGAGAATTTTATAAAAATTGGTATTTTCTTTATTTATATTTAATCTTGAAAAAAAAGTCATCAATCTTTCAATAAGTTTTAGTAGTTTAAACAAAATTTTTTATAATTCCAAATAGAAATTTATAAATAAAAAATTTTGAATTTAATTTTAAAATTTAAAACATTATTCATTTCCTCGGTTTCCTGAAATAAAATTTATGGCCCTCATAATCAAGAACAACAATTTTTCCCTCATCAATCAATTTTTCAACATCTTTCATACTTTTATTTTCCTTTTCTAAAAATTTCATCAGGGCATCCTCACGCATGGGATGAACGGATACGATACTCAAAAGATCCTCTTCAAAATTGCCAGTTGATGAAAATTCATCACCCTCATAACCTATCAAAAGTTCAACCTTTTTCAATTTCTTTGAAAATATCTGGTATGCTTTATTTATTATTTCTTCTCTTGCAGGCAAAACATATTCCTCAGCTGGTGGTCTTATTGGAATACCTATATAGGCAACATCAGGATCAAGTTCTTCAAGAAAATCTGAAATTTTTAAAAATTCATTTTCATAATCAATTCCCTCTATTAGCATTGTTTCAGTTATCAATTTTCCGTTGAATCTTTCACTGAAAGCAAGCATACCATCCATTATTTCTTGCAATTTTATTTTTTCATGCGGTCTGTTAATCCTTTTCCATGTTTCATATGAAACTGCATCAACCTTGAACGAAACAAGATCGAAGTTTAAAAGATCCTCTCTTACATTCTCATCGTTCATTAATGATGCATTGGTTAAAATTGCAATCTTTTTACCAAAATCCCTGAGCATTTTTGCCTCCTTTCCAATGTTTATATCCAATGTTGGTTCACCATCAGGCACGAACGTTATGTAATCTATTCTTTCATTCTTTAGTTCATTTAATTTTTCTTTTACCTGATCATAGATGAATTGTGGTGAATAGAAGGATTTTCTTTCACCGCTTAACATTATTGTTTTTCCAAGCTGGCAGTAAAGACAGTTGTATGAGCATATTTTATAAGGTATATTGTTCACACCAAGGCTCCTACCGAGCCTTCTTGATGGAACAGGGCCAAAAACAATTGTCATAATTTTTAGAATGAATAAAAGAATATAAAATATTGCAAAAATTTTAATTAAATTATTTGCATTTTATTTTCAATGTACCTTGATATAATCAAATTTGTCATTGCCCTAATATTCCTTGGTATTGCATCCTATCAGGATATTAAAACGAGGGAAATTTCAAACATCGTATGGTTCATCATGACAATCTTTTCAGGATCAATCCTAATTTTATCAAATCTAAATTCAAACATAATTTCTGTTATTCTTCTCATAGCCTACTTTTATCTATGGTACATAGATCTTGGCAAATTGGATAAATACCTTGATATCATTTTTTTCATTCTTTCAATTCTTATGATCCTTTTAGGGCAATTATACGGTGAATCCCTTCTCCTTTTAATAATTTTCAAAACATTGTACAGGATCAATGTTATAAAGGGTAAGGCGGATGCAAGGGCTATGATGGCCTTGACAATTCTATATCCATTCTACCCTGAATTAACATTATTTAAATCAAATGAAAGATACATTCTTAACATAATATTCCCTTATCCTATCGAAGTTCTATTTTATGCAGCCATAATTGGTTTTCTTTTCTCCATTTACCTATTTTTCAGAAATCTATCAAAGGGGAATGTATCTAGGAAGATGTTCACAAACATTTATGATGGAGGAGAATGGAAAATTTACTATGTTCCATTCATATTCTGCATATTACTTGGCTTTATTCTATCAAACTTATTTGACCTATTCTATTTCTTAGTTCATTAAGGCAGTGGGAACAGAAATAATCTGGTTTCCTGTCAACATCGTACAGAGAATTTGAAAAATTCATAACACATTTATTTTCGCAGTGTTTGAGACCGAAAATATGTCCAATTTCATGCTTCATTTCCTTAAGCAACCTTTCATGGAAATTTTTATCTTTAAGCCTGAATATTGAAACAATTCCACCCCTTCCATTCAGTTCCGCTAGACCGAATATGAAATTCATATTTTCCACATAAATATCGTGGGGAAAGATGCATATGAATCTTTTATCAAAAATTTCCCTCAATTTTTTTAAAAGTAAATCGGCATTGTACTGCATTCTAATTTGATTGAAGGCGAATGAAAAATCAAATTTATAATTAAAAATTTTAAAATTAACATTCATTTCCTTTTTCAATTCCATGGAAAGAGAATTCAGTGTTGATTCATTTAGATCTGAACAGTTAAGAATGTAAAAATCCATCTATCCCTTCATCACCCCTATTGGTCTCATTTTCACAACTATCTTTGATATACCAGCTCCCTGAACAGCCTCAACAACATCATCCACGTTCTTGTATGCTCCAGGAGCTTCCTCAGCTGCAACATCGGGCGTTGCACTTTTAACGTATATACCCTTCTGAAGAAGATCCCTTTTAACAGCATCCCCTCTATACCTTCTCAATGCCTCGTTCCTTGAAAGAACCCTTCCTGCACCATGGCATGTTGAACCGAAAGTTTCCTCCATGGCCTTTTCAGTGCCAACAAGAAGGTATGATGCCCTTCCCATATCACCAGGTATAAGAACAGGCTGACCGATATCAGAATATATTGAAGGTAAGGATGGATGCCCTGCAGGAAATGCCCTTGTTGCACCCTTTCTGTGCACAACAACCTTTCTCCTTTTTCCATCTATTTCATATTCCTCTATCTTTGCTATGTTATGTGCAACACTGTATATAACATGCATGTCAAGATCCTCGGCGGACATCTTGAATATTTTCTCAAATGCCTTCCTTGTCCAGTGGTTTATCATCTGCCTGTTAACAAAGCCAAAGTTTGCAGCGGCACCCATTGCACCAATATAATCCTGTGCCTCCTTTGAGTGTATTGGTGCGCTTGCAAGCTGCTTATCAGGCAAATATATGTTATATTTTTTAGATGCTTCCTCCATGATCTCTATATAATCTGTTGCAACCTGATGACCCAAACCCCTTGAACCTGTATGTATCATTACCGTTATCTGCCCCTCCTGGAATATTCCAAATTTTTTTGCAATATCAGGTAAATAAATCTTGTCAACAACCTGCACCTCAAGGAAATGGTTTCCAGCACCAAGAGAACCGAGCTGAGGTGCACCCCTTGACTTTGCCTTCTCGGACACCTTCGATGAATCCGCAAACTTTATTCTTCCAAATTCCTCAATCCTTTCAAGATCCTCCTCCCATCCAAAACCCTGTGAAACGGCCCATTCAGCACCCATGTCAAGGACATTGTTCAGATCATTCCTGTTCAGTTTAATTTTACCCTCAGATCCAACACCGCTTGGAACTTCAACAAATATTGTATCAACAAGTTCCTTTATCCTTGGCTGAACATCCTTTATTGTTAAATTTGTTCTAACCATTTTAACACCGCAGTTTATATCATAACCAACGCCACCTGGGGATATTATACCCTCATCATAATCGAATGCTGCAACACCTCCTATTGGAAAGCCATAACCCCAGTGTATATCCGGCATGGCATATGATGCTCTGATTATTCCAGGTAAAAATGCAACGTTTGCAACCTGTTCTGGTGCATTATCATTCCTGATCTCCTGAAGCATATGTTCGCTTGCGATAATAATACCATCAACCCTCATTCCCTTCTTGTATGATTTTGGAATTCTCCATCTATAATCATCAATCTTTTCAAGTGGACCGTTCCACATTTTCCAATCACCATTTTCCATAAGAATTCAACACATATTTTATTTTTTTCTTTGCCAAAAATAAATTATTTCATCTTTTTTATTTCATCAACTATTTGGGGCAGAATCTTTCCAGTCTTTCCTTTTATAAAATAATCGGAAATACCTTCCCTCGTTAATGATGTTTCTTCCGCATTAATTTCAATAATTTTTGCAGGATTTGATTTATTTTTAGCAATCCTTGGGAATTCGGCAGCAGGATAAACCTCGGCAGATGTACCGGCAACAATCATAACATCGCATTCTATTACCTCAGATAGAGCCTTTTTGTAAACATCCCTGGGTATAGGTTCGTTGAAATAAACAACATCAAGTTTTAATGGAAACGAACATTTTTTGCATGAAGGAACTTTTCCTTCATTCAAAATCCTTTGAATATCAAATTCTTTTATATCATAAACATTACCGCATTTTATGCACCTCAGCCTTGAAATGTTACCATGGAAATCTATAACATTTTTGCTTCCTGCTTTTTGATGAAGATTGTCAATGTTTTGAGTTATTATGTATTTTATAATATTCATTTTTTCAAGTTCCGCAAGTGCATAATGTGAAGGGTTTGGCATTGCATTTTCTATTCCCCCGAAAATTCTTCTCTCTTCCATAACATCAATCCAGTAACCCCTTGGATCCAGAAGAAATTTCTCATAAATTTCATACTCCTTTCTTTCCAGTTCAGGGTTTTTTATCCATAATCCATCCGGTCCTCTGAAATCTGGTATACCTGATTCTGTTGATACACCCGCACCCGTCAGAGCTATAGCATATCGCGAATTTAAAAGGATTTTTGCTATCTCTTTTATTTTCTCTTCCATGAATTTATAAAAAATTTTTTTCCATAAATAGTTTATTCATAAAAAATAAAAAAATTTATGGATTCTTTATAGATTGAAGGTATTCCTCGAGAGATTTTGTTCTCCTTCCAGATATCTGGGCCCAGAAGTATATCAATAGGGAAACAATTGCAAGAACTATGAAATCCCAGGGAAATGGTATGATGTTTATTCCACCGTACTGGCTTGGCCCTATATAGGAAAAAATTGCTACGAATATCAGTAGGACTATTATCCATATACCTGATTTTATTTCATCAAAGGAGAATTTGTTCTTGTGATAGAAATAGGCAAACATTACAAGACCTGCAAGAACTGCCACAACTACCTCACCTGAGAGTGGCCATCCTGACCAGTAAATTATTATGAATGTGAATATGAAAGCGATTGGTGCGATGATTTTTGATCCCTTAAGCTTGAATGGCCTTTCAACTTCAGGTGCTGTTCTCCTTAGAACATTGATTGATGCTGGTCCTATTACGTAGGCTATAACGAGAGTGGATGTTAGTATTCCAACGAGCAGTGACCATCCTGGAAACTCATAGATGAAAAAGAGCCCAATCAAAAAGTTAAGTATGAGTGCCCTTGCAGGAATTTTTGTTTTGTCATGCAGCTTTGCAAAGTATTTTGGTGCGTATCCAAATTCTGCCATTGCCTGGAAGATCCTTGCTGGATATGCCATATAACTAATCGCAGCACCAGCAGGAGAAATTATAGCATCTATAAGCAAAATAACAACAAGCCATCCAAGACCAACTGCCGCAGCCTCCTGTGCAAAAGGTCCACTTAGAAGAGAAGATGAACTGAGGGCTCCCCAATTTCCAGGTGTAACACCTGCGGCTGACCAGTTAATCGCACCAACGAATGCTATATCAAGGAGAACATAAAGTGAAAGAACTGCAATTATTGCTATTATGACAGATTTCCAGATATAATCTTTGCGCTTTGCCTCCGCAGCCATGTTTATTGCACCTCTGTATCCCTCAAAGGAGAATATGATACCACCAAGAACCATGGCATAGAATATCCCTGAATATCCCTGATAAAAGTATCCGTAGGATACAAAGTTACTAGGGTGAAATGCAACAGTTATCAAAGTTATTGCTGCCAGTAAAGGAACTGCCCATTTCCAGATCATTATACCGCTTGTTACATTTCCGAATATCTTCACTGCCTGGAGATTTATGATTAAAATGATAATCAGGGCAATTATTGCAACAAGATACCCAAGGGGTAATAATGTTCCTGTGGATGATATAAGACCCTTCACATAAAATGATGCGTAGGTTACGATTGCTATTGCCTCAATTGGTGGTGTCATAATATCCGAAAGCCAGGCACCCCAGCCAGCTATGAAACCAACAAGCTTTCCATGTGAAAATTCACCTATGGGTGTGGATCCGCCTGCAAGTGGAAATGCTGTTGAGACTTCCATGAATGTTAAGGCCATAAGAATCACAATAACTGCAGCAATGATCCAGGAAAAAAGAGAGCCAAAGGATCCAGCGTAGGAAGATGCGTAAAGGGATGCAAAGAGCCACCCTGATCCTATCATGCCCATGGAATTCAGCATAACCAGGTTAAAAAGTGTAAGGTCTTTCTTGTAGCCCTTAGAAAATTTTTCTGCCATAAGAAAAAATATGGAAGCATTCTATTTAAAGTTAATGGTATGAAATTGAATAATTTTTTTTAAAAATTATCCAAAAGTTTTTGAATAAATGATTGATTATATCTCTTATGGAATACAGAAGGATTCAGAAAACTGGAGGATCTTCATACATTGTCACATTACCAAAGGAATGGATTGAAAGAAATGGGTTGAAAAAGGGTGATCAGGTGAACATAAAAATAACTGAAGAAAATGAACTTCTTATTTCACCTGGAAAGGAAATTGAAAAAACCAAGGAAATTGAATTGAAATTTAAAGGTGAAAATTATGAACATATTCTAAGGATACTTATTTCCACGTACATTTCAGGTTTTAAAATAATAAAAATAAAAGGGAATGAAAAGCTTGATGAAAATATAATTAAAGCTGTGGAAAAGTTCAGAAACCTTGTTTCAGGTTATGAAATAGTTGATGAAAAGGTGAATGAAATAGTTCTTCAGGACATTTCAAATCCTCTTGAACTTCTGCCCGATAAATTACTGGAAAGAATGTACAATTTGACGGAAAACATGGTAAGGGATTCTTACATTACAATAAAAAACAATGATATTAAACTGGGCAAAGAGATAGTGAACAGGGATCTACAGGTGGACAAGATCTATTTAACAATATCAAGACAGCTATTCCACAAATTAAGATCACCTTCATCCATTGAAGGTTTTGATACAACAACAATTGAAAACATCAGGTTTGTGGCAAAATCACTCGAGAGAATATCTGACCATGCGGTTAATATTGCTTCACTTGCGGGTGAATTTAAAAATATCAGGGAAAATGTGTTTGATGATTTCTTCAATCAAACATTGAATCTGTTAAAAAGTTCCTATTTATCTTTTGAGAACCATAATGCGGAAATGGCCAATGAAATCATAGATAAAATTGAGGAGAATGTTTCAAAAATAAGGGATTTCATAAGAAAGGAAAAAAGGATAGATACTGTATATTTTTCATTGCTGGATAGCATAATAAGAATATTAAGGTATTCACAGGACATATGCGAAACAGCAATAAATGATAAATATCTCAAACTTTCCTGACAAGTATTTTATCGCAAATTTCTTTATCAATGTTAATTTTTTTACCATCCAATTCAATTGATACAACAGAATTCTTTTCAATTATTCTTATATTCGATCTTTTAAATATACCAAATTTTTCAATTCTATCCATGATGTCTTTTTCTGGATAATAAGTAACAACAATGCATCTCATTCCCTTTTCACATTCATTTAATGTTAAAAGGTCTGAAAGGGATCTTTCCCTGAATAGTAATTTTGAAATGCCATTTTCAACATCCTCATCTATGTCATGTTCAATCCTGCATGCAATTTCATCAACCTTTTCATTCTTCACCCTTATGAACCTTAAAAATTCTTCAAGCAAGTAGTGCCTTTCAAATATCTTCCTTCCAATCTCCCTGCCCTTCTCTGTGAGTTTCACACCCCTATATTTTTCATATTCAACATAGGATTTTTCTGCAAGCTTTGATAACATTTCTGTTACACTTGATGGCGCAACGTTCAGGGCTTTTCTTATATTGGTAGTTGTTGCCCTTATATTGTTTATTTCAAACCTGTAAAGTGTTTCGAGGTATTCCTCAATCCTTTCCCTTTCCTCCATAATATAGGATAATATTTTTTGTGTAATAAATTTTAGGTATACCTAAATTGAAAAAGTTTATAAGATGATAAAGCAATAACCATCAGGGGTGGAATTTTGGCAAAAATTGTTGAAGAAAAAAATGAGGAAACAAAAACATCAATTCAAGAAAATGTCCCATATAATGAAAGAAAGGGTCTCATGGAAATAATATTTGAAAGGGAAACACCGCTGACATTTATCCTTTTATCACTGATGATCCTCTGGATAGGTATAATAATAGGACTTTTTGCTTCATCAGGACAGACATTTTACATTGTTGGGAAAATCATTTATTCCCTTGGCGGAGCATTTCTTCTTTTCACAACACTTGGAATATCAATAATGAACAGGAACATGAACAGTGCTGTTAGAACAGCAATAGTTGTATTCGCAATTGCAGTTTTAATCATAACACTCTCCTTCCCCTGATTTTTTTTAGAAGCGATAATTATTTATAATGAAAAATTATTCAATTTTACATGTTCATAGAAAAGTTTCAGAACATAAAGCTTGGTCTAACATACGATGATGTTTTATTGATACCTTCATTGACAACTGTTGATCCAAACGAGGTGGATGTAACAACAAAACTTACAAGGAACATAAGGTTGAACATACCAATAGTAAGTTCACCCATGGATACAGTTACCGGGGCTGAAATGGCAATTGCACTTGCCCATCTTGGTGGTATTGGGATAATACACAGGAATCAGACTGTGGAAGAGCAGAGGGAAATGGTAAGGAGGGTAAAAAGGGAGGAGAGTTTGATAATCAGGGATGTTGTAACCATATCTCCTGATGAAAGCGTAAAGGATGCTATAAGGATAATGAAAGAAAAAAACATTGCAGGTCTTCCAGTTATTGAAAATGATAGACTTGTTGGTATAATAACAGAGAGGGATGTTAGATTCTCAAAGGAAGAAAATGTAAAAGTAAGGGATCTGATGACAAAGAACGTTATTGTTGGAAATGAGGGAATATCACTGGACGATGCATTAAAGATCATGCATAAACACAGGATAGAAAAATTGCCAATAGTGAACAGTGATGGAAAACTTGTTGGTCTTATAACAGCAAAGGATATACTGAAAAGGGAAAAATATCCACTATCAGTAAGGGACAAAAATGGAAGGTTACTTGTTGGCGCAGCCGTTGGTCCATTTGATCTCCACAGGGCACAGGTTCTTGAAAAGGAGGGGGTTGATGTTATTGTTATAGATACAGCCCATGCACACAACAAAAAGGTAATGGATGGAATAAAGAATATCAGAAAAAATATATCCGTGGATATAATCGCTGGAAACATTGCAACATCAAAGGCTGCAGAGGATCTTATTTCCCTTGATGTTGATGGCCTGAGGGTAGGAATAGGCCCGGGATCAATCTGTACAACAAGAATTGTTGCGGGTGTTGGTGTACCTCAGCTGGAGGCAATAGCTGAAACGGCGGAGATAGCTGAAAAGTATGGTGTTCCTGTAATAGCTGATGGTGGAATAAGGTATTCCGGTGATATTGTTAAAGCCCTTGGTGCGGGTGCAAGTACAGTAATGCTTGGAAATCTTCTTGCAGGAACGGATGAGGCACCTGGACAGGAAATAACAATTGGTGGTAAAAAATATAAAACATACAGAGGAATGGGATCACTTGGCGCAATACAGAAGGGAATTTCTGACAGGTATGGTAAGATAGGTGCAACAAAATTCGTACCTGAGGGTGTTGAAGGCGCTGTTCCATACAAGGGAAAGGTGGAGAATGTTGTTTACCAGCTTGTTGGCGGATTAAAATCGGGAATGGGTTACGTTGGTGCTGCAACAATTGATGATCTGAGGAAAAATTCAAAATTCATAAGAATAACAACTGAAGGCTTAAGGGAGAGCCATCCTCACGATGTTACAATAATAACCGAGGTACCGAACTATCCTCAGAAATAAAGTGTATAGAGATCCCTTATTCCCTCCACAATAAACTCAATTGCCATTGCGCTAAGTATAAGACCCATGATCCTTGATATAACGAGGTTACCTGTCCTTCCTAAATATTTGAAAAGCCATTCTGAAAATAGAAGAATTATATATGATAGGATCATAACAAGAACAATTGCAACAAAAACCATAATCTGATCAAAAATGCCAACACTCTTTTCAGTTACATAAATTATTACGGTTGTTATTGCACCAGGTCCTGCAAGAAGAGGGACACCAAGAGGAACAATACCTATCGCCTCCCTTTCCTCCACCTCAGCTCTCTCAGAATCTGATAACCTGGACCTTGTATATTTACCGTGCATCATATCAAAACCTATTTTGAAAAGTAATATACCACCTGCTATCTTGAAAACATCAACGTTTATACCAAAGACCATGAAAATATAAACACCACCTATACCGAAGATGAAAAGTACCGATCCTGCAACAATTATACTTTTTTTTAGAACATTCCTTTTCTCCTCTTCCGTATAGGATTGTGTCATGGTGTAGAAAAATGGAACTGAACCGAATGGATTAACTATTGAGAATATGGCAACGAAGGCTGAAAGGAAGAATACCCAGTTGAACATGATTGAAAATAAGCACAATTTATATAAAAAGATTTTTTTGAAAAAGTTTTAAATAGATATGTCTTTTTTCTAACCGCAATGATTGAAATAAAGGAACTCACAAAAATATATCCGGGAAGGGTTCAGGCATTGAAGGGAATCAGTATGGATGTACAGAATGGTGAAATAGTTGGTTTTGTTGGCCTGAACGGTGCTGGAAAAACAACAACAATAAGGATATGCGCTGGGGTAACACTACCAACATCCGGAAACGTTCTCATAGACGGTAAGGATATTGTAAAAAATAAGGTGGAAGCATCCAGGAATGTTGGATGGGTACCTGAATTTCCCAACTTCAATTTAAACATGAAGGCAATTGATCTTATGATCTACTTTTCAGGTTTCTATGGTCTGGATACAAAAACAGCAAAATCTAGATCACTTGATCTCCTAAGGGAGGTGGGACTTGAAGGCCATGAATATAAAAAACTCCAGACATATTCACAGGGAATGAAAAAGAGGTTTGCTCTTGCTGCATCACTAATATCCGATCCGAACAATTTTCTTATGGATGAGGTATTGAATGGTCTTGATCCTGAGGGTATAATGTTCTTCAGGGATCTTTCATTAAAATTAAAGAGTAAGGGTGCGGCTGTTCTCTTTTCATCACACATACTAAGCGAGGTACAGAACATTGCAGACAGGGTTGTTATAATACACCAGGGTAAAATAATCAGGACAATGAGAAGGGATGAGCTTGATGCCATTGGAAAGCCAAGGATTATCTTTAAGATAGAAAATAATGATGAAAGAATAAAGAGCCTGCTTGAAAACTATGGTGATGTATCATTCAAAAATGATTCAATTATTATTGATAACCCAAAGGCGGATCCATCAACAATAAACGGTGAACTTGTTAAAAATGGTTACAGGATTAAGGAATTCTATACGGAGCATGAGAACCTTGAAGAATTCTTCCTCAAACTTGTGGGGGTGAAGAAATGAATCCTATTTTATATGATATGATAAAAACATTGAAGAACAAGTGGATGATAATTCTAACAGTCGTAATAATACTAATTTCTCTTGCAGTGATTCCTCTTGTTCAAAGTGTTAATGTTTCAACGGGTGGTGTTTCATCATACAACACAACAGGTTATCTCTACTATGAAAATGGTTACCATTTTGTTACCTTTTCCTTTAACCAGTTTGGCATAGGTATTCCGAACGTAAAAATTGTTTTAAATATCACAGGTAACAACGTTAATGTTTCAAAAACAATAATTTCAAATTCAACAGGTTATGGAAGTTTATACCTAAACCTAACAAAATCCAGTTACAAGCTTTACATAAATTTGAGCTATCCGGGATCAAATACGCTTGTTTTTTTGGAAAATTTCATATCTGAAGCGATAAAGAACAACACACCTTATTCTCTTGTGGGCGATCCATTCACACTGATAACAGATCAGAAAAATGCAAGCATACACAAGTTACTTTTATATTATCCTGCTTTAAATTATTCAAAGAATGAAAATCTTTCCGTATACTATTATGTTTACGGAGAAAATAATCAAAACAAAACCTTCCTTGGTTCATTTACACCAAACATAACTGTTTACAACCTCCCATCCTTTAATAAATATTCTAGTACAAGTGACATTGCCTTTGGCCTTTATTCAAACAATTCATTAATTTTAGCTACAATTATTCCCGTTTCCATTTTAAAGAACCAGGTAGTTTCAATAAACAGTGAAAGCCTTGGTTCATCGTTTATTTCATCAATTTTAACACTATTCTATCCTCTCATTGCAATACTTTCAGCCTATTCGGCCTATGGTAAGGATAGGGTAACGGGTGTTATGGAATCCGTTCTATCAAGACCAATAACAAGAACGAAACTCACACTTTCAAGGTTTGTTTCCATTATGATCGCAATTGCAATCTCCATAACAATAACAATACTGATTGTTAGTTATTTGATATCCTCCACCCTGCATGTTCCCATGTTTTCATTTTCATTCACATTATATTCAATATTGGCATTGCTTGTTGATACAGGTGCCTTTGTTCTCCTTATCTTCATATTTTCACACCTTGTAAAAAGCACATCAGCCCTTATTGGCATTTCAATTGCCTTATTTGTAATATTCGATTTCTTCTGGAGTCTCATCGTTTTCGCTGTTTCTGAGGCTTTGGGCTATGGAATCCTTTCATTGAATTATTACAGAGTTGATGTAATCCTTTCATACATAAATCCTGCACAGTTCTATTCACTTGTTTCAGCCTATCTTACTGGATCATACGGTGGATTTTCATCAAATCCTTCGGTGCTTGGAATAAACCCTCTTAACATTGTCATTGCGGGAATATTATGGATTGCTGTTCCCCTAGCCATACTTTATTACCTTGCAAAATACAGGGACTAAATTTTTATAATTCTTTTTTTTTATTTTCATTTATGATTCTTAAGTATTTTTTAGTTAGTTTGAAACTTAAAAATCCCTTCACAACAAGCTTTGGAACAGCATATTCAAGGAATGCAATAATATTTCAGTTGGAGAAGGATGGTATTGTGGCATATTCTGAAGCTGTCACAGATACCGATCCTGATTACAGTTATGAAAACAACGATTCAACAATATACATGGTAAAAAATTATTTTTCAAAATTCCTTGATCCATTTCCAACAATTGATGAATACATTGAAAGATCAAAAAAGATTAAGGGATACAACATGGCAAGGGCATCAATTGAAATGCTTCTATGGGACTATTACAGCAAATTAAACAACAAACCACTTTATGATTTTATAGGAGAATCAAGGGGTTATGCAAATGTTGGCATATCAATAGGCATGGATGATACTGAAAAGATGATAAAAAGGATTGATGAAGCTTTAAAACTTGGATACAAAAGAATAAAGGTAAAAATAAAAAAGGGAATGGAAATGGATATTCTTGGAAAAATAAGGGATGTTTTTCCAGAAATACCTCTTACAGCGGATGCAAACAGTGATTACACAATAAAGGATATTGATCTTTTAAAAAGGATTGATAAATTCAATCTAATTTACATTGAACAGCCATTGGCCTTTGATGATCTCATAGACCATGCAAAGCTAAGAAAGGAGATTTCAACACCAATATGTCTCGATGAATCAATAACATCACCGGATAAGGCGAGAAAGGCATTTGAAATTGGGGCATGTGATGTAATAAACATAAAACCGGGAAGGGTTGGTGGTATTAAAAATAGCCTGGAAATTGCAAAAATTGCAAGGGAAAATGGTGGACATGTTTGGATAGGCGGAATGCTTGAAACAGGTATAGGAAGGGCATTCAACATTTCCCTTGCATCACACTCATTGATTGATTATCCGGGTGATACAAGTCCCAACAGCAAGTACTTTGAAAGGGACATTGTAAAGAAAACCTTTGAGATGAATAATGGTATAATTTATCCATTCAAAGATCCTGGGATAGGAACATCCATTGATCATGAATTCTTTCTTTCAAAAATCATTTCATCCGGAATAATAATTAATAATGGAAAAGCATGATGATAAAATATGTACACAAACAATATAAAAAATGTTAAGGTTGAAGATGTGGACATGGAAGGGGCAAAGAATTCAAAGATTCAATGGTTAATAACAAAGGATCATGGTGCACAGAATTTTGCAATGAGAAGGTTTATTCTTGAGAATGATGCTGTAATTCCAAAACACCAGCATCCATGGGAGCATGAGATATTTGTTCTTTCAGGCAGTGGAATTGTTGGTGCGGAGGATGAGGAAAAGGAACTTGGTCCCGGTGATTTTGCATTTATTCCACCTGATGTTCCGCACTGGTACAGAAAAACATCAAAGGATGACTGGATCTTTATATGCATAATTCCATACAAAAAATAATTCAAAAATTGTACAAAAAAAATAATATAGTATATCATTAAATTTAAGCTTGTGATCAAATACATTGCTGTTATCCTTGCCGCGTTATTGGTTCTAACACAATTTGTTAGTGGCGAGAATAACAGCATGAAAATGGAAAAACAGATGGGTTTTGGGGGTGGTTTCTCAAATAAAAATAATTTTGCAAACGGAACTTTTGTTTATTTCAAAAATAATGATTACGGTATAGTGGAGAATTATTCAGTGAATGGTAACGTTATAATAAGAAGCATTGATTTCGTTAACACAACAAATGGAGAATGGTACAATAGATCATTCATGGATATTTATGAAAACAGATTTTTCAGGGAAACAGTATTTGACAATCCAATGGGAATGATAACAATTAATACTAAAAGTGATAATGTAATTACAATAGTTTTCAATTCTAAGATAACAAAATCCACAACATTCAACGGTGTTTTCATTAACAACAATGGTATGCTTGCTTTATCAAAGGGTAGTGTAAAAATAAAAAATTCCACTGCCATAATATTCACACAAAAAAACTCAAAAATTTTGATCATTTTCAACAATGAAAATTATCTAGGCAAATTCGGTCTTCTGCTTGAAAATTTTAAGGTTGATGGTATCATAACCATTTTCTCTGCCAACGGTTTTTCATACAACCAGACAATAATTCTAACGGATGGTATAAACATAACAAAAAATATCAATGGTAATACATTGATATTCAAGATATCATCAGAAATTCCCAGGGATATTTTCCTTATTTTAAAAATATATCCTCCTATCAATAATATGGTTGTAAAAATTGATAACAATGTAATTCAGAATTCAACTCTTTATCAAACAGTTAACAATAATGAATCATCCTTTACAAATGAAAACATTAACAGTTCCATGGTCATGCTTGTTCATCTTTCAAATTACTCTTACCATTCCCTTATAATTTATTCAAACTTTCTCCACACCACATTAGTTTATTACATTACAGTATTTGGATCAATTTTCATTGTGATCATAATGGCATATTTTGTTTATAGAAAATCACGCTGATCCACCACTCCCCTTTTTTTATGAAAATTTTTGTTTTAATCCTTGCAATTCTTCTTGTTTTTCCCGCAACAAGCCAGCTTTATGTAACATTTGAGAGCAATAATTTTGTGGAACTTGAATCAAACAACCTTAACATAACATTCTACAAAAATATACCTGCAATTAATGTAACGTACAACGGTACATCAACAATATTTTCATTCACATTCCTTTCCACATCAAAGGGGGAGATTTACTATTTCAAAAACCTTAACTGGAGTATCTGGTTTAACACATCTTACTATTATGGAAACATTGTTAATTTCACAATGAAATGCACCTGCGAGAATTATTCAGTTAGTTTCAATTTCATAATACCTGAGAATCTTTCCGCCTATTCATATTCCCAAGGTATAATTTTACCAAAGGGGATTAAAAATGCAATAATAGTTGAGGGAAAAATATCCGGTATAAGAGAAAACAGTATTGCCCTCGGTGAAACAATTTCAAAGAATATGCAGGAAAATTTTACGGGTTTAGATAAACTAACACCTGTTGAATCAACACCATACCATAGAATAAATCTGACAAAATCCTTATCTTTTTATCTTGTTGGAAACAATGGATATCAGTATTTCATACAGAACAATAAAAATTATTCAGAATTGATAAATGTATTACCATTCTCATCAGGTAATGCTTCTTACCTTTCATTTATATCATTACCTTCAGGAATCTTTCAGGGTGGTGAGTACGGTTTTGAATTTCTCTACCTTATTTTAGGTTCTTCTGTTGGTATAATAATAATCTTCATGGGTATATATTATTTAAGAAAAAGATCATCTTGATGATTTCCAGAATTCAACAAAACTGTCAACCAGTTTATCCAGAAAACTCTCCCTGTACTTTATAACAGTTTTAATGAAAAGTTCCCTATTTTTTAAATAAAGATAAACATTTTTACCATCCTTTTCCTGACCAACAAGATCCTTTGATATCATCTTTTTCACATGGTAAAGAATTGTTGAAACACCAACGTTCAGTTCCTTTGCAATATCGTTTGGTGTAATTTTTTCATTTTTTAATAGCGTAATTATTATTCTCCTTGGTAATGTCTGTCGAAGAAATGGTAAAATTACCTTTTCCTCCGGATCCTCCATCTTCTCAGGATAATATCTTTTGTACCCTCCCTCTACCCTTGAAACAATAATCCTTTCCTTCTCAAGTTCATTCAAATTGTACTGTAGATCCCCTATGTTAATGTTCAGTAACCTGGCTATTTCCCTGAAATGTATGCCTGGATTTTTTGTTATTATTTCGTATATTTTCCTTCTTGTTTCAAGCTCTATTTCCAAACCAAAATCACCTTGTTACTATTATGAAGTAAAGAGTAACAAGGATTACAATGTCCATGAAGAAATAATACCACAATGGCATTGGAAAATCGGCAATTGTGAGGATTATATAAACAAGTGCTTTTAAAAGCATGATGGAGAATACAAAAGTTAAAAAAATCATGCTTTTGCTCCTGTATTCCCTGTATGCCCTGACGGAAAGAAGAATGAACACGGATCCCAGGACAATGAGTATTCCAGCAAATATTTCTCCAAGCATAAAAAATAATTAAGTCAGATCATATTTAAATAATTTTTCTGAAATTGCATTCACAATTTTATTAAAAATATTTCAAATATAAAAATTAACCTGAAAAATTTATTATATTTGAAGATTTTAAAGTAAAATTATGAGAAATATTCTCATAAATAATGAAGAAAATGAGATAATTGATGATTTAGACAGGAAAATAATCGAAATTTTGCAGGAGGATGGCAGGATATCAGATACGGATCTTGCAAAAATGCTGGGTGTTTCAAACGATACGGCAAGAAGGAGAAGGGATAGACTTGTTAAAAGTGGTTTGATAAAGATAAGGGCTCTCGTTGACCCCAAAAAGTTCGGATACAAGTTCAACATACACCTTGCGATAAAAACAAAAAAGGGTGTTGATCTTAAATCATTCTCGGAGAGAATTGCAAAGGATCCAAATGCATACTATGTTGCCATATCTCTTGGACCTTCACATCAGGTTCTCGTACATTACAGGGGAAAAACAAACGATGATCTTTATTCATTCATAGAGAAATTAAGGAACGATGATGATGTTGAAAATGTGGATGTGAATGTTATTTTTGATGTTATAAAGTCTGGTTACCACAGGGTGCCATTATGATCATTGATGTTAAAAATTTGACTAAAGTGTATTCAAATGGTGTGAAAGCCTTGGATAACATTTCTTTTTCCGTTGATAAAAACATAATTTACGGACTCCTTGGTCCGAATGGGGCAGGGAAAACAACGACAATAAAGATCCTTACGACACTTCTAAGACCAACTGAAGGCTATGTTAAAATTCTTGATTTCATAAGGCCAAGGGATGATGAAAAAATTAGGGAGATAATAGGCTATGTACCGCAGGATATTTCAGCAGATCAATCACTTACAGGTTATGAAAACCTCGTAATATCAGCAAAGTTACATGGATTAAAAAACTACAGGGAAAGGATTGAAGAGATACTGAAAAACATGGATCTTTACGATGCAAGGGACAGGCTTGTTAAAACATATTCGGGTGGAATGATAAGGAGGCTTGAAATTGCACAGGCAATGCTCCATGAACCGAAGATACTTTTCCTTGATGAACCCACTGTGGGTTTGGATCCCAGGGCAAGAAACAATGTTTGGGAGTATATTAACAATCTGAAAAAGAATTCTGAAATAACAATTATTATGACAACACATTATATGGAGGAGGCACAGAAACTCTGCAACGTTGTTTCAATAATGAACAGGGGAAGGATTGTTGTGACGGATTCACCATCAAATCTTGGGGATCTTGAGAAAGCATTCATAAAGTACACGGGTGAAGAATATGAGGAAACATCAACACTGAGGGATATAAGAAGAACGAGAAGAATTGCAAGGAGGCTTGAATAGATGTTTCAGAAATTTTCAGCAATTGTTGAGATGGAACTGAGAAGAATAAGGCACGATTACACCGATATTTTAACAAGAGTTGTTCAGCCTCTATTATGGTTGGTTGTTTTTGGATCTGTTTTCAACAGATACAGGGTAATACCAACAGGTCAATACACATACATGGAATTCATAGCACCAGGTATTCTGGGACAATCGGTTCTTTTCATTTCTATATTTTATGGACTTTCACTTGTCTGGGACAGGGATTCGGGAAATCTATCAAAGCTGCTTGTTGCACCAATATCAAGGTTCAGTATTGTTCTTGGAAAATCCATGGCATCAAGTGTTAGATCCCTTGCACAGGCAATTATTCTTTTCGCTGTCATTGTTATAATTGGTGTTCATGTAATACTGAATCCTGTTTTCATACTTTGTTCATTCATTGCGGTTATTATGATTTCAGCGGTATTTTCAAGTTTTTCAATACTTTTCGCTGGAATACTAAAAACAAGGGAAAGGTTCATGGGCTTTGGACAGCTTTTAACCATGCCACTGTTTTTCACAAGCAATGCACTTTATCCAATAAGCATGATGCCACAATGGTTACAATATTTTGCATATATCAATCCTCTCTCATATGGCATAGACATGTTAAGATCCTTTCTTCTTACGGGAAATCTCACAAGTGTACCTCTTGATTTTT
>JABEBW010002990.1_pt1 | contig 20004 bp, 15 predicted proteins | sample 7245961 | NCBI WGS metagenome assembly JABEBW01 (sample SAMN14506364, study PRJNA622280) | hot springs metagenome | biome: hot spring [ENVO:00000051]|acidic hot spring [ENVO:00002120]; feature: spring [ENVO:00000027]|sediment [ENVO:00002007]; material: sediment environment [ENVO:01001048]...
CTTTCTTCTCCCTCTATTTCGGTGATGGTAGAATAAGTATTTTCGTTCAATTGATATTTTTGCACTTTGAAGTGTTTATCGGCTGCGGCCGCTATCTGTGGCATGTGCGTTATAACTATTATTTGTGTGCTTTTGGATATTTCTTTCATCTTCATGGCAATAACATCTGAAGTCCTTGGCCCAATTCCAGTTTCTATCTCATCAAAGACAAGGGTTGAAATGGGCAATTTTGAACTCAGCGATGATTCTATTGCAAGGTAGAGACGCGAAATTTCTCCGCCAGAAGCCATTCTTGAAATTGGTGCGTCGGGCATTCCTGGATTCATGGATCCGATGAATTCGATTTGATCTTTTCCATTCGGCGTAAAATCAGTGTCTTTTTGAAGGAAGGAAATGCGGGCATTTTGCATTAGAAGATCTTTAAGATTTTCATTTATGCGTCTTGTAAGTTCATCTGCAGCACTTTTGCGCAATTTCTTAATTTCAATGGCTAATTCTTCCATCTGCGTTGTCAAAAGATTGAAATCTTCATGGAGATTTTTCAATTGAACATTCATTTCATTGTATTTTTCACATTGACTTTTTAATGCTTCCAACTTATCTCTTACATCTGAAAGCTTTGGGCCATATTTTCTTCTTAACTTTTCTATTTGGGATATTTTTTCTTCCAATTCGTAAAGTTTTTCTTGATCAAACTCGAGAGAATTTGCATAACTTGTGATTTGCTTTTTTAGTTCTGTCAAAGATTCTTTTATTTCCTCAACATTTTTTGAAAAGGGCAAGTGTCCGTCTATTTTTTCTATTTCTCTTACATCTTTTAAAACTAGTCCCATGATTGACTCAATTCCGTTTTCTCCAGAGATCAGATATTCAGTTTCTTTTACCATTCTTAAAATGTCTGCCATTCCAGATTGCTTTTTGTATTCATCTTTTATGGCTTCGTACTCGTCATCGGAGATCAAAAATTTTTCTATGTCTGAAATTTCTCTTGAGATATTTTCTATCTCTGCCTCAAGGTTAACAGATTCACTGTTTTTTATGAGTTTTAAAACCTCGAGATACTTATCGTAAAGTACCTTGTATTTTTTAACTTTATCAAGTATAGAGGGCGAAAATGCGTCCACAAAGTTCGTATGATTTTTGGGATCCTTTAAGATTTGAGATATACCCTGATCGTGTATGTCCATCCACCTACCCACATGGCTTTTCAAATCCGCAAGCGTTATCATTTCGCCGTTCAACCTTGCACTCATTCTTGATGGGCTCAATTTGAGGTTTACCACGAATTCATCCTTATCTATCAAAAAGCGTGCTTCTACCTCGCTTTTTTCAGTCAAAAATTCATTTTTCTCTCCAAGAAGGGATTTTAAAATAGAAAGGAAAAGTGATTTGCCAGAACCACTTTCCCCCGTTATGACATTCATTTTGTCAGAAAATTCTATGTCTACATCTTCGAAAAGGGCAAAATTCTTTGCGTGCAATTCAAGTATCATCTAAGTCTCTTCACCCTAAGATCTTTTTTCCTTCTATGTAGACCATTTCAACCTTTGATTTCATATCAAAAGGATGACCGCTCCATATGACTATATCAGCGTCTTTGCCTTTTTCTATCGAACCGACTCGATTATCAATGCCAAGGATGGTCGCCGGATTTATTGTAAGCATTTTCAAAAGATCTGCTTCTTTAGCACCATCTCTCATCGCTGCCGCAGCCTGGACAGATGCATATTCAAGAGGAATAACCGGGTGATCACACATCAGTGCCGTTAATATGCCGTGCGAATTCAGTATATTTATGGATTCCATCGTCATATCTTTCAATTCTCGTTTTGTTCTAAAGGTCAAAAGCGGTCCAACTACAACTGGAATACCTTTTGCCTTGAGAGTATCGACGATCTTGTAACCTTCTGTTCCATGTTCTATGACAAACTTGAACTTAAATTCTTCTGCTATCCTTGAGGCTGTGAGTATGTCATCGTAACGATGGGCATGGATTCGTGCTGGCATTTCTCCTTTCAAAACCCTTTCGCCCGCTTCAAGTTTTAAGTCTCTTTCCACGAATGGCTTCCCATCTTTTTCGGCATTTGCTTTTTTCTTCATGTAATCTTGGACTCTTGTGAAATAGGATCTTATCACGGCTGCCACGCCCAATCTTGTTGAAGGCGTCTTTTTTTGATTTCCGTAGACCATTTTGGGATTTTCCCCAAAAGCCATTTTCAACCCTGATGGTTCTTTTACTATCATTTCATCAACAACTTTAGATTTAAACTTTATTATGGCGCCTTGTCCTCCGACCGGATTTGCGCTTCCCGGCACTATCATTACCGTCGTTACTCCTCCCGAGAGCGCCCTTTCTATGGCAGCATCTTCGGGATTAAATCCATCAATGGCTTTCACGTCTGCCGTTACGGGATCCGTCCACTCGTTGCCATCAGATGAGACAGGCTCATTGACACCCTCTTCCCACAAGCCTATGTGAGAATGTGCATCTATGAATCCTGGAAGCAGGTATTTCCCGTCTAAATCTATGATCTCGACATCGCTTCCAATCTTTTTTATTTCGCCAAAAGATTTGATCTTTCCATCTTCTACTAACAGATCTCCTTTGAATGGCTTAGACGTTATAGGTAGAACATTTGCATTTTTGAAAAGTATTTTCACCTTCATCACCTCAATTGTTTTGTAAGCTTTTTTACAAGAAAACTCGCAACGTCTGCGCCATGCGTGCCTCTTCCAAATCCAGCATCCATTCCTGCAGATTTTGCGAGATCATTTGTTATTTGGGTGCCTCCCGCTATAAGTATGAGTTTGTCTCTTACACCTTTTTCTATTGCAAGATCGTTTAACTTGCGCATGTTATGAATATGAACGTCATTGTGAGTTATTATCATAGATGCAAGAATTGCCACAGAGTTCGTCTCTATTGCCGCATCTATCAATTTTTCTACCGGCACACTTGTGCCAAGGTAAATATATTTTATCCCATATTTTTCTATACCACCATGTTTTATGTCCAATATTTCCCTCATTCCGACGGAGTGTTCGTCATTTCCAACGGTGCCAGCGACAACTTTCACTTCATTTTCCTTGAAAAATTTTATCATCTCATCGTCTGGAAGTACGTCCACTTTTTCTGGCAATTTAAGATGATTTGTGTCTATTGCAAATGGCACCTTACCCTTTATCTCGATGTATGTACCCTCAGATGGATGCAAAACTGTTTTGTGAATGATGTTTACGTCCGTCAATCCTAAACGTTTTGCCGTTTCCATCGCTGCTGCCTCTGCGATGGCCTCATTGGTCGCAAAGGTCATGTCCAACTGAATAGTCCCATCATTTGACCATTCAACTTCTGGCTTTATAAGTCCTTTTTCGTTCAACTCTGCTTTTTCCTTAAGTCTTAAATTAACATTGTCAGTTTCATCCAACTCGTCTATGTATTTTATCTTTTCAGGCTTGCAAAGAGTGCAACCTCCTATGAGATCGCATGGTTTGTTTATTCCATCAGGCAGATTGTTGTATCCAAAATGCTCACATACTGGCGCCATGTAATCTTTGTCTCTCGGAACTACCGTGCCTGCCGCTATTTCGCCATCTTTTTTCCTTTTTATACCGTCTCCAATTCTTTCTGGATAATAACCGTTATCGACAAAGAAGCCTTGCTCTACGGCTTCAAAATATCCCCCAACTTTTATTATCTCTTCAAGCATGAGAATTGCGCGCATCTTTAACTCTCTTACCTTTTCATTTATCTTTTCTTTGTCTATTTTCACATATTCTGTAAGGCCATCCAAAGCCACAAGCGCATGTTTTGCCGTTTCGATGCCGCGAATAGAGTTGATGTGCCACGGCACATTTCTCCCTTCGTCTGGAGTTATGGTAGATTGAAGGTGTGCCCCTGTGAGCCTTGTAACGAAGGCATCTATCATGTGCATGCGCGTTGCATCAAAGAGATCTGACTCTATGTATTTCGTGTTCATCTGCGCACGAAACTTATACCCCTTGAAAAGTTCTCTTACGGCAACGGCGTAAGGCAGATTTATGCGCATTGCCGGTGTCGGAGCAGCAGTTGGAGGTACCGTTGAAAGAGATATATTCTCCTTCTTCATGCCAGCCTTCACGGAATAAAGGCAATTTATGCCGTGTTGAACAAGCAATTCTGGCATGATCTTCCACGAAACTCGTGCTGAAGCATTTGCGTTGTGAGCACCGTCTATTTGCAACATGCCCGCCCATGCCATTATCTTTTTTGCAACGGCGGCATCAACAAAAGATCTAACCGGGTTGATGCCCCTGTACAAAACGTTGTATTGCGGATCTTGATGTGCGCCATTTACCCCTTCTTCGGCAAAGAGCACCGCTATTTCTGGGCCTGCAACGCCACTGACGTAAGAGTGAAAGTTTATTGGTCTTCCAACCTCATCCTCTATCATGTCAAGTGCCTTTCTCGTTGCCCTCAGTTGTTTTCTCGTTATGGGTATGCCACCGATTCCTTCTGGAGTACCTTCCATAAGTCCATCTATGTGTGATTGCCCCAACGTCCTTATGACCATTATATGATCTGCTCCATGCCATGCCGCCATCCTCATCCTTCTTATGTCATCTTCAAATCTTCCAGATGCTATTTCACTTGTTATCACGAGATCTGGCTGAGGATCTATGTTGTCAAAGTAATGCGCCGCAGGCAATGGGATTGAATTCTTCAAAGGCTCGCTTGCTTGAAGGTATTCATAACCATCCATCTTGCCATTCCAAGGCTTTCTCCATGTCCATCCACGTCTGCGCGGTCTATAATTCTCGAGATCTTTTAGAATTTCTTCGATGTCTATCTTTTTGTTTATCTCAAGCATTTTTACCATCTCCAAAAAGTCCCCTGACTTCGTCCCAATGATCTGCTTTGACGAGCATCTCCCCGGCAGTTAAATAATCAACATTCCTGGCTTTCGCAAATCTGTAGACGATGTTGCCAGCACCCTTACCAAGAAGTCCTTGTTCAAAGACCTTATCAACTATGTTTTTCGCCGTTATGCTGTCAAAGCCCATTCTCAAAAGCACGGATCTTTCTATCGAGGGCGATGTGTGCGTTCTTGCAAGTTCTATGAGTGGATCCACGATCTTTTCCACAAGTTCCCAAAATCTTTTGTCTAAATCTTCGTCTGTTAAATTCTTAAGATGAGCGCTTCTCTCCTCAAAATCATCAGGCCTTACCATTTTTTAACACCTCTCCCAGCATTTCATCTATCTCTTTCAAATTGGAATTCGTATCCTCAGCCATGAACTTCTTTTCTGTATTTGAAAATTCATGTCTGCCATACATCTTGATGGATTCTTTAACGTAAGATTTTTTAAGATTTTCAAGGGGATATTCGATAACCCCAATTTGTTCAACGTCTTGAGGTATGGCTATCACTTTACCAGGTATATCCTCTTTTATTGAATCTCCATTTTTAACGGTTATTCCCATTTTCTTCGCAAATGTGAGTTGAGCACTTGGTAATTTTCCCGCTCCCGTGTATTCCGTTTCTTGAACGACTATGATCTGATCCTCATCCATTTCCCTTGCGATGCTTAATGCAGCCGTCAAAGATGTGTTGCCCGCCGGTCCTCTCATCATGCCTTCAACCTGTGCAAGAGCTTCTGTCGTGAAAAACACCTCTCCTTGCGTTACAAGCACATACCTGTCCAAATATCTCAAAGATCTGGCCGCATTCCTTGGCACATCCACTCTGTCTGGATAAGCGGAGAAAGGAATCCCAAAACCCGTGTGCCCAGTTGTGAATGATTTTCTGTTGAAGTCGTGATCGCTTGCCATATGAAGCCCTCTCAGATCGACACTAACTCCTATGACTTTTGTGTTGAAAGCGCCTGCTTTTTTCAATCCTCTTGCGGTGCCAGTCACATTTCCACCGCCAGCATGCGTTACAAGCACCGCATCTGGAAATTTTCCATATCTTGATTTAACTTGCGTTGCTATTTCATATCCAAGAGTTTCTATTCCCGCGATCCCGAAAGGTGTGTAAAGAGAGGCATTGAAATACCCAGTTTCATCCAACAATTTCAAGGTATAGTAAAAGAGTTCAGGACCTACCGTTAATTGAACAACCTCTGCTCCATAGGCCTCACAAGCGCGCCCTTTTTCGAGAATTTCTGGCTGTCCAACATGATTGCTGTCAAAAGTTTCTTGTACGATTATAGAACGTAATCCATATTTTGCAGCCTGTGAAGCTACAGCCGCACCGTAATTTCCTGAAGTGGCCGCTATCACACCTTTGTATCCGTGATTTTTTGCATGATAAATGGAAACAGATGCTCTTCTGTCTTTAAAACTTCCAGAAGGATTTGTCGATTCGTCCTTTAAGAATATTCTCGCACCTTTTCCAGGTTTCGAGGCTCTTCTTACGAGTTTTGTAAGATTTTTAAGTTCAACAAGGGGGGTATTTCCAACCTGTGTTTCAAATTGGATCTTCTTTATTTCTTCTAAAGTGTAAGAAACTTCTTGCATCATCCGCTCGTAGTCGAAAGCGATGCCTTCTATTTCAAACTTAGAATAATCTATTCCAACGGCCCTTTGAATTATCTCATTTTTTCTCTTCATTACATCTTCGTACACTTCAATCGCTCCCTTCTTCAAGTTGTTTTTTGAGATGTGGGCCTATTTTTAGAAGTTCTGGTATTGGATCGCCGAAGTCATGAGTGTATCGTGGATTAACCTCAACTAACGTTCCAGAAACTGTTCTACCGCTTAAAGTTGTTATTTTAACGGTTTCACCGATTTCTCCATCCTCATTTAGAAATCCATTTATCCATGCCTCGAGCGGGACCTTTTTTGTATCTTCTGGAAGATTTGAAGACCTTTGAGATGGTGGGAGTACAACGTTGTGAATCTTGACCCAATCGCCCTTTTTTGCCATATCAATCATCTTCCATCGATGATTCCAAAAGGTATTTGCATGTCTTTCATCGTCAGCAATCCTGGCCTTGCTTCTATAACTTTAGGGATCATGTTAACTGCCATCGCTATCGTACCTTTTCCTCCTGGAATTTCTGGCTTTATTTCCATTGAAATATTTGGATCTCCTTCTATTTGAATGAAATCTCCAGTTTCAACATTTTCAGCCTCTGGATGAATTTGCTGAGGATGAATGAGTTCTATCTTGGTCTCTCCATTAACAATTCCTCGACCTATGTGTTTACATCCAGCAACCTGTCCGGGTTCCACTTTAGCGTAAAGCGTTTCCCTGTGAGTTTTTGAAATTATTGGCTCTCTCTCTTCCTCTATTTTGTCTAACTTCCAACCCAGCGCATCGGCTATCATGGAAATTGATTGCCTAAATCCAACATGTCCAACTATCTTTCCAGATTTTATGCCATCTTCAAATTCTTTTAAAGTCGTTCCAACTCCTTGAGTTCTCATGACCTCTGCACCGAAGGGAGAAAGATCGTTTATGCGTTGGGCCTTTATTTTTTTCACGTTAAGGCATGTACCGGTCAATGAAAGTATGAGTGTATCGAGTACAAAACCAGGATTTATCCCAGTTCCAAGAATGGAATTTCCATTTAATTCCTTTCTTGATGTCTCCACAACGCCGACAAGTTCAAACTCTTTTTTCTTAAGAATATCTTTCACTATGCCACTTCCCATGGCACCAATTCCCCATACCAATATTCTTTGCATTTTGCTTCCTCCTCATAAGGATTGAATTTTTTTATGGTAACTTAAAAGATCATTTCCTATCTTTGCACTCACTTCAAGATCATACGTACCCTTTTCTTGAAGACTCAAAGTTTTCCATTCTTGCGAATCAAATATAACCTTTTTACCTCCATGCGTTATCTGAAGATTGTGTGGAATGGAACTTGAAAATCTATAAAGTTCAACATCTTTCTTCCTTATTATAACAGTTAAAGAATCGAGGACGATATATCGACTGTGTAAAGCATCGTTAAGAAGCGAAATTGAAAAGGTTACCGGCATCTTTGATTCAACACTTGAGGGTATGTCAGATATGATTTCTATCCCTGATGTGTCATTTACGTCATTTTTGTTTATGACCGAAATCACACTGGTGGCGATCATGTCTCGCGTTCCAATAATTTCGGCCACGAGTTTATAATCTCCCGGATTTTGAAGTGGCTTTGTTTGATAATCGTACGCAAGCGATTGCCCGTAAGGCAGCACATTTAAGGTTGTATTCAGCACAACGGTATTTGTGCTCAAAATCTCATTTTTTTCGTTCAAAAGAGAAAAAATAACCTTTTGAATGTCCAAATTCAACCTCTGCGAGGTCTCATTTTTTATGTAAAGTGATACCTTTTCACTTTGTCCATTCAAGACAAAATCATTTGAAGAAAGCAGAGAGGGCGATAAATCTGAAATGCAGTTGAAACTTTTCCCAACCGAGACAATTTTACCGTCTAAATTCATTAGTACCTTTGCAACGTAATTTCCAACTGGAAAAACGCGTTGATCCTTTATATCATAAATCAAGATTGTGCTTTTTGGACTGATTTGTGACTTCACAACGTTAGAAGCGTTGAAAACGCGGATCGTGGTCGAATCATTTGTTATTCTCAGGCTTAAAGCGTATATTTCAAAATCCTTGTAGTTGGAAGATAAATTCTTAAGGTAGATTTTAAAATCAAGAGGTTTACCGACAAGGTATGTATCTTTCGAGGAGGATATGTAAACTTGAAAATCGCCAACGGTCGCGGTAGAATTTGTTTTAATCGCTGGATTTCCGTTGAACTGAAAGTAAAATAAAAATATCGCCACAATTGCAGCGAAATTTATACCAAGAATAAGGCCAACTTTTCCTAAAGAAGATTTTTTTACTTTCTTCTCTCTTTCTTCCTCATTCATGCGCTCCTCACCACACGGCTAACTTCTTCATAAGAAGTTATGCCCTTGAGTATTTTTTCAACGCCGTCTTCAAACATTGTTCTCATACCTTCGCTTCTTGCGAGTTCGCGCAATTCAAGATCAGAAGCACCGTTGTAGATGGCCTCTCTGATCTTCGAGGTTATTATCATGATCTCATTTATTGCCGTTCTTCCTTTGTAACCTTCATTGCAATTTCTGCATCCAACGCCTTCGTACATAACAGGGGTCATGTGAGGATAAAAAGTAGTTGCAACTTTTGAAACTTCTTCATTTATTTTGATCTGCCTTTTACAATCGTTGCAAAGTTTTCTAACAAGCCTCTGACCGACAACGCCTATCAAGGCAACCCCAAGCATGTGTGAATCTATGCCAAGATTTGTAAGCCTTGAAATGGCAGATGGGGCATCATTTGTGTGCAAAGTGCTGAAGACAAGATGGCCTGTCATTGAGGCTTCGACCGCAAGTTGGGCCGTTTCTTTGTCTCGAATTTCTCCAACCATTATTATGTCCGGATCTTGCCTTAAGACCGATCTTAAAAACCTTGCGTAAGTCAAACCTGCTTCCACGTTGACTTGACATTGATTGACACCCTCGATGTTGTACTCAACGGGATCTTCGATGGTAACGATATTTTTTGTAACATCTTTTATCTCGTTTATGGCAGCAACGAGTGTTGTTGATTTTCCACTCCCAGTAGGCCCTGTAAGTAAAATTATGCCGTAAGGATAATTTATGAGTTCTTCAAACCTTTTGAGATTGTACTCGCTAAACCCAAGGCTCGATATCTTTTGTTCCGACGCTGAAACTTTTAGTATCCTTAAAACAACTTTTTCTCCGTATATGGTAGGCATGGTTGAAACACGAAAATCGTATTGCTCATTTTCATATTTTATGAAAAACTTGCCATCTTGTGGCACACGTTTTTCAGAAATATCAAGGCTTGACATGATCTTTATCCTCGAAACTACCGAAGCATGCATGGATTTGGGAAAAGCTGTAACTTTTCTTAAAACACCGTCCACCCTGTACCTAACAGTAACATTTTGCTGAGATGGTTCTATGTGTATATCACTTGCATTTTGAACTATTCCGTTCTCGATGAGAGTTTTTGCGAGTTTTACGGCCGGTGCTTCTTCAGACTCGATGATCTCTTCCTTTGGTTCTTCTTCCTTTGCAACCTCAAAAATAGGCGTTATCTCAGACGTATCTATTTGGGAACCAAAGATAAATTGATAAGTAGACTCATAAACGTCCTTTGATATTATAGATACTTTGGGATTTAAACCGGTTAAAAACCTTATTTCCCTAACAACTTGGGTGTAATTAGTCACATCGTCAGTCGCAATCCAAAGGGTATTATTTTCTTTTTTGTAAGGGATTACTCTGTAAGAATCTATAAGATTTTTTGGTATTACATTTATAACCTCTGAAGGTATATTCAAAGGCAATTCTTGGATTCTTGGCAGATTATATTGGGCTGCAAGCGCATCTGCTATATCGTTCCATGTGACCAAATGTTCCTCAACCAAAACTTCCCCCAGCAACTTTCCCTTTCCCTTAGAAATTTCGAGAGCCTTATCCAACGCTTCCTGAGTTATATATCCCATAGAAACAAGTATTTCGCCTATTCTTTTGTAAGGCGCTGCCAAGATAACCATCCACTCTCTATCTTAAAAACTCATCAAGACCTGATCTGTATATGGCAGGGATGTCGCTGTCTGCGAATAGAAGTTTGTCTGCCTCCTCAAATCCCGTTGCTATCAAAGTAACACGCATTTCATCTTCTGGAACACTTTCATCGATTATCAAGCCGAATTTTACATCCGCCTCTTCACTGCATCCTTGTCTTATCACCGAAGCGGCCGCGTGCATTTCCTTCATGGTAACATTTTTCGGGGCTGAAACGTTTAAGATTATGGAAGAAGCATTCTTAACAGGTTGTTCAAGCAACTTGGAATCCATTGCCATCTTTGCGGCATCTTCAGCCCTATTTGCTCCCTTGCCTATACCTATGCCAAGCATGGCAGGGCCAGCATTTCTCATCACCGCTTCAACATCTGCAAAATCAAGGTTTATGTATCCTCTTTTGGTTATGAGCTCTGATATTCCCTTTACACCCTGATGAAGCGTTTCGTCAGCTTTTAAGAAAGCTTCTGGTATAGTCGTATCTGGTGGAAGTTCTTCAAGCAATTTGTTGTTCGATATTCTTATAAGAGTATCAACGTTCGAATGAAGTTTTTTCAAGCCTTCCATGGCTATTCTCCACCTGTTATTTCCTTCAAAATAAAATGGAGTCGTGACTATTGAAACAGTCAAAATTTGCATTTCCTTTGCTATTTTTGCTATAACAGGCGTTGCTCCAGTACCTGTACCTCCACCCATTCCACATGTTAAAAACAAAAGATCTGTTCCTTCCAATATCTCCTGAATCTCTGGCTTGCTTTCTTCGGCAGCCTTTTCACCTATTTCAGGGTATCCTCCAGCTCCAAGTCCTCTTGTTGTTTCGGCGCCAAGTTGAATGGTTATATCGGCCTGACTTGCTTCAAGCACTTGAAGATCTGTGTTGGCAGCGACAAAAGTAACGTCTTTTATTCCGGCTTCTATCATCCGTGTTATGGCGTTATTTCCCGCTCCTCCGACTCCCATTACCTTTATTACAGGTACTCTTTTTACTTTTCTTTGCTTACTTGTATCTTCAGTGATCTCAAAAGGCATCTACATACCTCCTTCAAAAGAGATCATACCAGTTTTTTAAGAAAATCCCATAACTTTTTCAACGAACTGTTCGATTGTGCGCTTTCTCCAACTGTCTTCTCAACAGTCGCAGGTTGTTGCGTTGCCGTTGGCGATGGGGTCGTGAAAGTACTAGCCTTGACACTTTCCAACTTTCCATACTTATAAGTGTAAATGTAAGCACCGAACAAAGGACCATAAACTGGAACTCCCATTATATCTTCAGCGCCTGTGACTATAACGTTGTTTGAAGAAATGTAAGTTCCATTTCTTGGAACCATGTTGAAAACCGCTCCTGCCACTGATGATACGCCAGGTATTAAAGCACCTCCACCCGTTATGACGATACCAATTGGATTGAAAGATGGATTTGCGTTCATTATTTCGTTAAAACTCCGTCTTGAAAGGCTCAACATTTCCTTGGCTCTTGCGTAAGCCGCCATTGATATAGATCTTTTCTTAACATTTTTCTTGGCCTTACTGAAATCTACTATTTCTACCATTTCGTTTTCATTGACCTTTTCATAATCAAGGTTTGAATGGTAAAAAAGCAGTCTTTCTGCCTCCGGATAAGAGACTTTGAATATGGTCGCGATGTCCTTGACGATCTTCTCAATTCCAAGCGGGATAAATTTGTATCCTATTGGCATTCCGTCCATGTAAGCGGTTAACTTAAAGGTGGAATACCCAAAATCGAGACAGATTATTCCCCTATTCTTTTCATTTTCCGTCAACACACCTTCCCCTGCTATCAATCCGGGGTGCATGATGGTAATCGAATCAAAAGGATAGCCTTGGAAAAGATTTATCAACTCGCTTTTTGGCAGAGGATCCATTTTCACCCTTACCACATCTGCCGATATCTTTGAGGTTGTCATGGAGATCGGATTTACAACCTTTCTTTCTCCATCAAGAGTATATCTCACAGGTATCACATCAACGACATCTTGACTTTTTACAGCCTCGTTTCTTATTTCTTGAATTTGGGCATTTGATATAATTTCAGGTCTTGAAAAATCTTTATTCACTCTGGACAATTCAAGTGAAAAAAGATTTTCAGAAGCGGTAACGGCAAGATGACCACTTAAGGTTCTCTTCATCAATTGAGTTTGAAGTTCTCCAATCGCCTCGCCTATACTCGCTCTCAACCCAACAGCATCTATTATCTGACCTCCATAAAAGCCATTCGATTTAACGGTAGAATAACTGAGAATTTTAAATCCATCTGCTACCCTTTCACCGAATGCCGCCTTTATGTTGTAGGAACCTATATCAACTACCGTAATTCCCCCTACTTTAGCCATAAAATAGGGCACCTCCCTTTTGTGGAGTTTTGCAAATTATAACACCTCTATTGAAAAAACATCTTTTATAGATTAAAACGCCTTTCTATTTCTTTAATTATAGCAAGGAAAATTTGATTTTGATCTGCCCTTGCGTCTATCTTGACAAACCTTTTTGAATTTGATATCTGAGAGTATCCATCGATAACCTTTCTTATAAACTCGATACCCCCCGATTCTATCCTGTCTTTCTTTTCTTTTTTTCTTACTTCAAAGGTTTTTTCATCTATTTCAAGGTAAAAAGTCACATCTGGATAAATTAGTTGGGTTGCAAATTCATTTATAAAAACTACTATCTTCTTTCCAAGTCCTCTCCCAAATCCCTGATAAGCGACAGAAGAATCTATGTATCTGTCAAGAATAACAAACTCTCCAGACTCAAGTCTTGGCTTGACTTGCTCGTAAACAAGTTGAGCCCTTGAAGCGGCAAGCAACAAAAACTCAGTTTTCGGATCCATGTTTGAATTTTGGTTGTCAAGCAGAATATCTCTTATTTTTTCTCCGATTACCGTGCCACCCGGTTCTCTGAAAATAGCACATTTTAAATGCTTTTTCTCAAAATAATCCTTGAGCATTAAAATCTGGGTTGACTTTCCACATCCGTCTATTCCTTCAAAAGTTATGAGCGGCACACAACACCTCCATCAATGATTTATATCTTTTTCAATGAACAAAGCATACTTTGGTAAAAAACTTATTTTAACTGTACCAATAGGCCCGTTTCTTTGCTTGCCTATTATTATCTCTGCGTCTAAAGGTTTATCTGCATCCTCTTTCTCTTCCTCTTCTTTTTTGGATTTGTAATAATCCTCTCTGTGTATGAAAAGTACCACATCGGCATCCTGCTCTATGGCCCCCGATTCTCTAAGATCGCTTAGTCTCGGACGTTTTTCGCCACTTGGCCTTTGTTCAATGGCCCTTGAAAGTTGTGAAAGGGCAACAACGCAAATGTCAAGTTCTCTTGCAAGCAGTTTAAGGGCGCGAGATATATCTGAGATTTCTTGTTGCCTGTTGTCTCTCTTATCTCTTGAGTGCATCAATTGAAGATAATCGACAAAAAGCACATCAAGACCATATTCTTTTTTTATCTTTCTTGCCTTTGTTCTTATTTTCATGACATCCACAAGCGGATCATCATCTATGATTATGGGAAGATTTTTTAACCTACTCGCAGAATTAGTCAATCTTCGCCATTCTTCCGGAGAAATGTAGCCAGCCCTTAAACTTTGAAGATTAACGAAACCATCTGCACACAGCATCCTTTGGGCAAGTTGATCGGCACTCATTTCAAGGCTAAAGATTGCAACCTTTTCTTTGTATTCAAGTGCCATAGATTTGGCCATCGTTAGAGCCAATGCCGTTTTACCGAGAGAAGGCCTTGCCGCTATTATAACAAGATCTGACTTGTGAAATCCTGAGGTCAGCGCATCCAAAGATCTTAAGCCTGTTGGAAGTCCTGAAACAAGTAAACCGCTTTCAGGAGATTCTCTGTCAATTTTAAGTCGCTCTATCCTTTCAAAAGTCGTGTCCATGATCTCTTTCAAAGGCATATAAGTTCTTGAACTTTCCTCTTCTGCTATTTTGAAGATCGTGTTCTCCGCTTCGTTGAGTATATCCTGCGGATCTCTCTGATCATAAGCGGCGTCTATTATTTTCCCAGAAAGCGCTATAAGTTGCCTGAGTAAAGATTTTTCCTTGACTATTTTAGAATAGTACTCCACATTTCCAAGCACTGGTACCGAATCGGCAAAATGAACAATGTTTACTTCGCCACCAACAAGATCGAGTTGCTTTCTAGCACTTAAAAGATCTGTCACAGAAAGCACATCTATTGGCTTGTTATTTTGGAAAAGAGTCTCAATGGCTTGAAATATCAATCTTGTGGGTGTGAAATAAAAATCATCGTGTCTGAGTATTTCAAAAACGGTGTCGGCAGATTCTGGGTTTATGAAAAGTGCACCTATAACAGCCTCTTCTGCTTCTCTGCTTTGCGGAATCAATCTCAAATTCTCCATTTTATCACCTCAAAACACGGAAAAATTGAAATTGCCAGTTACAGGATCATAGGAGATTGACTTTTCAGGGAATTGAACTATGAACACAGTCAAAGTAAATTGAGAGAAATTAAAACCATTTTGCGTGTTAAAAGCGATCGTGCCTTTTAAACCTAAACATTGTGATGCGGTTGTGAAATTCAGCGTCATCGATTGAACCTGCCAATTTGATATATTTCCTTGAGCCGATATTCCAAGATTCAAGGCTGGAATATTTGCCGAAAGTGTTATTGGTACTGGCCATACAAAGGATAAATTTGGAAAAATGTTCATCGAGAAATTCGAAGAAAGTTGAAGGTTTGTTATGAAACCTAAGTTTCCGATGTTCGTTGTGATTTGGTTTGCAAGAGATAAAGGTGAGTTCGATGTGTAATTGGTGCCGTACGTGTAAAGTGTCTGCCCTTGATAAGAAACTCCCCCATATTGAGAGTTCAAAGTTACCTGCGTGTTGATGGGTTTCAAGGCTGGAGATATTATCGAACTCGTGTTAAGCGCATTTTTAACGCCAAAAAGGTTGAAATTTGATGCCGTTGTAAGTGTTATATTTGACAACGGTGCAGTCGGGTTGTTGAAATCATAAGTTACCTGTCCTTGCGCACTCAACGGAATTAATGGAAAAGTGTAGTTTGCCGTAAAAGCAACGTTGTTTTGAAAGCTGTTGTTGCTGAAAGTGGAAAGATTTTGTCCCGTAACTTCTGTGTAATTGTAAAGTGCCGATAAACCAAGCCCGAAAAGGTTGTAAGATAATTTTGTGTTCGTAAGTAATGCTATTCTATCAGCAAGTTGATTAGCGCTTGAAAGTGCAACACCTGTCATAGCCCCATACGAAAAATTAAGACCAAGTCCATAAAAATTGTAATTAAGCGCGTTAAAAGCATACGTCGCGTCTATAAATGTGGAATAAGACAAAGGCTGATTTGTTCCTGCCGCAAAAGAGTCTGAATATGATCCGGCTATGGAGTTCAACGTTAAAAATTTAACTGGCCATGAAAAATTTCCAGATAGAGAATGAGAGGTGGAAAAAGCATTTCCAGGAAGTGAAAAACTGCTGTTGCCGCTAAGAGTACCTGTGACATTTATAGGCCCTATGTTGGTGTTGATGTTTTGGATTTGATAGGGCAGCGTATAACTTTGGCTAGCACCCGCAACGGTCTGGGTGAGTTTTGCGGCCATACTTCCTCCAAGCACATTTCCAGAAACAGAAAGACTTGAATTTTGGCTCGAAGTGTTTCCCGTTATCTGATCCTGGTAATTAAAAGCCGCATTGTATAGGTTGAAGAGCGTTCCAGAAACTCCAAATTGAACTAATTGCGATGTTATAAGGCCGGCAGTCTGAGAGTTAGAATAAGAAAAAGTGTAAGGAACGTTGAGGGCTGTTCCCGCAAGATCGATGCCATAAGTTGAAGGACCATTTGTGTAGTTGTTGGCATAAACGTCTCCGCTAAAATTTTGAGATGGCTGAAAATTAAATTGGGCAGAGGTGTACCAACCCTGGGATCCAGCGTAATTTATTGAAAATTGCATTGGCTGCTTCCCACCTGTTAAAGAATAGTAGTATTGTGGAAAATAGAAAAGGGGAATGCCTAAAAAGTACATGACGATGTTGTATGCTATAAGATGATCACCAGGCACAAGATATATCTTGGAAGCCGCGATTTCATAATGTGGAGGACTTGCCGTACACGTTGTTATGTAAGCGTTATACATCGTTGTAGTCCCGCTTTGAGTGTCATAAATGGAATTTGCTCCAAAAAAATAAACATTTTGCGGTGTACCAGCGGCATTTTTTATGCTCACACTTCCCCTTAAATCCGTAAGTAAGGATGTATGTTCGTTGAGAAATACGGTCATTTGCGAAGCGTATATCGTGTTCTTGCCTTGAACGTAAACAACGTTGCCATAGAAAATAGCCTTAATTGCATATCTTTGATCGTTAAAGAAGATGTCAACGCTCGAAGATGAGATTGTGTATTGAGAAGAATTCAATTGAACTCCTCCTGTGTATTCAACTTCTGTTGCCGAAATTATTCGAAGTTCTCCAGCGCTCACCTTGAGTGTTTCAGCTCCAAATGCGTGTCCAGAAAAAATTCCAAAAGCAAGCACAACTACGGCAAAAGGTAAAACCCTAACGAGTATCTCCTTGATTTTGAAGATGATCTTGCTATCGAGCAAGAGAAAGAAGATAAGCCCAACGAACGCAAAAATGATATCGGGTAGCCATGCGGCCAGCACCGGATCTATCATGCCACTCTTTCCCATGGCGCTTAACCATGCTCCAGATCCTTGGTAAAGTACTACAAGCACAAAAGTTATTATGGCGCTCCAAGCCTTACTCTTTATGCCGAAAAACAAAGAGAATGGAACTCCAAAAAAGGCTATTATGAGAGCACCAAGAGAGTTAGCATATCTTGAATAAAGTTCAACGATAAAAGGCTTTGCATCGAGCCCAAGTTTTTTAAAAAGTTTTATTCTTTCGATCAATTCTGATGAACTCATTTCCTGAGCGCTCTTTTGCGATCTTAAAAATTGTACTATATCCTGATTTATATCCAATTTCATCGTGTTAAAAGACATATCAAAAGTCAAAATACCGTTTTTGAGCGTGTAAATTCTCCCGTTTTGCAAGTACCATTTCTCGTCTTTGAAATAAGCGCTCTGTGCATATGTCACGGTCACTTCATTTCCAGCAAGATTGGTTATCATAACAGATCCGAATTGTTCAGTCTTTGGATCAAAATTACTCACGTAAAAGTAGTTGTTTCCTGCCCTGAAAAAAGTGTTAGTTTGTATGTTTGGAAAATTTGAATGATAAACAGATTTTTCAAGGTAATTAGACGCTTGCTCAGTAAAAGAAGGGACAACGTAATTGGTAATGAGATATGTTAAACCGCTTAACACAATTGCTATCATCAAGAAAGGAATGACAATGCGTTTTAAGTTGATGCCGTGCACCTGAAATGCCATCATTTCTCTTCTTGTAGAGAAATTGGAAAGTACCCAGAAGATCGCAAGCAATACGCCAACTGGCACGCCCATGCCTATGAACTGCGGTATGTAATAATAAAGCAATACGAAAAGGTTCCATATACTCACGTGATTTTGTACGATGATATCGGAAAGCTGATACAAAATTTCTATGCTGACAAAGATTATAAAAACGACCAGACCTGCAAAAAAAGGAAAAACAAATTCTTTGGCAACGTACTTGTAAAGAGTTTTCAAACGGCACCCCCACTTACTTGAAGAGAATAGATCTTAAGGCAAAAATCTGTGACCTCTTCTATGGATTTGGAAATCATGATAAGCCTTAAAGCCCTTGAAACATTTTTCGGTGATTCCATCATGTAAAGTTTGAGTTCGTCTTCAATCCTATCTGAAAGATCGTCAACTTCGGCCTCGCTTTCTAACAACTCATCCATCATCTTTTCGTTAACGTCTGAAGTGTAAAAAGACAAACTTTTCCTGAGCATTCCTTCTGCTATGGACGCCATTTTAGGAAGATCTACGAAGGGTTTAAGTATTGGTTCTTTTGTTAATTCAATTGTATGGTAAGAAATTTTCTTAGAGTTGTCCCCTATCATTTCAAGCAAATTTGCGATCCATATCCCATTCGTTATTTGAACGAGAGGCTTTCCTATCGGCGCGTACTCCCCGATGATCAAAATTCCATCTTCAACGATCTTATTTCTCATCTCATCTGCCGATTTATCATCTGATATGACTTTTTTTGCCATATCAGAGTCTCTGTTGATAAGCGCGTATATAGACTTATCAAAGAGGTCTATGACGAGAATTCCCATTTTCATGAGAGATTCTTTGTAACTTTCGACCACCGAGACTGGTATCACATCATCACCCTGGTGTATTATATCATTTAGAGAGGATTTTTTATGGAGGTGGACATGAAGGCATTTGACATAACGGAATTATTGTTGGAAGGGTACAACATGAATGCATCCGACGTGCATTTAAGTGCAGACACACCGCCTATCTTTAGGATATACGGTGATCTCGTGCCTCAAACCAAATACGAACCTTACACCAGTGAGGAACTATCAAAATTTCTAACCGACTTGCTCAAATCCTTAAACTTACCCTTAAACAAAAAAGAGATAGATTTCTCTTTCAGCCTCAAAAATGTTGCGAGGGTAAGGGCGAATATCTTTCTTGAAAAGGGAAACCTCACTGGTGCATTCAGAATAATAACATACAAGATAAGGAATTTCTCTGAGTTGGGCCTGCCGCCAATACTTGCAGATTTTGCTCATCCTTGTTGGAGAAATGAGAGACATAGACACGATGAGACTTGCACTTACCGCCGCAGAAACGGGCCATCTTGTGTTTTCGACAATACACACGAATTCCGCAGGCTCTGCACCAGAAAGAATAATAGATGTTTTCCCAGAACATCAACAAAAACAGATAGCAATCCAACTGTCAAATACCCTTGTGGGAGTTGCCTATCAAAGACTTCTTCCTGCCACGAACGGTAAAGGTTACGTACCGATAGTTGAGATCCTTACAGGTACTGTGGCTGTAAGAAATTTAATACGTGAAAACAAATTGCATCAGATTGATTCCATGATAGAAACGGGCGGAAAATTTGGCATGATAACCTTTGATGAGGCACTCAAACGTGCCATATCCTTAAACAAAATAAAGCGGAGCGATGCCCTTATTTATGCAAAAGAGCCTGCAAATCTTTAATCGCGCATAGCATATGGCAAATAGCGTATGACAAATACAGAGATTAGGGAATAGAGATTAGGGATTAGTGAGTGGTTATGGCGCAGAGCAGGATGCGCTCGAGATGGCCTCCGCAGCGACAGCGAGGACCAGACATCGAGAGGGTGCCTGCCGGAGCCCATTAAAAATAGCACATGGCGCATAGCGTATGGCGAATAGCAAAGACAGTGAAAAGTAACGCGTGACGAGTGATCAGCAAAAACAGCATATAGCCTATAGCCAATGGCGTATGGCAAATAGAGATTAG
>JABEBW010004067.1_pt1 | contig 19967 bp, 23 predicted proteins | sample 7245961 | NCBI WGS metagenome assembly JABEBW01 (sample SAMN14506364, study PRJNA622280) | hot springs metagenome | biome: hot spring [ENVO:00000051]|acidic hot spring [ENVO:00002120]; feature: spring [ENVO:00000027]|sediment [ENVO:00002007]; material: sediment environment [ENVO:01001048]...
ACAATTTTATTTATTTTAATTTCCTCTTTTCTGGCCATAATAAAAGATTAAATAATAGAATAAAAAGTTTTGCGTTTAACTATAATTTTCACACAGTCTCCTTGAGAAGGGGATCTCCCGTCGAAAAATTTAAAGAAAGGCTTTTGAAAAAAGAGGATTATGTTAGCGAAAGTGTTAATATTCAAAATATTATTTTCTATTGTATGATACTTGAAATAAACGGATGGGAAACAAACATAAAATTTGCTGCATCGCATTTCATACCATTCCACGGGAAATGCTCTAGACTACATGGCCATGATTATGGAATAAGGGTAAGGGTAGAGGGAGATATGGATGAACACTGTATGCTTTTGGATTTCATTGAGATAAAAAAAATACTCAGAGAAATGTGTGAAAACATAGATCATCATCTTATACTTCCAAAAAAATCAAAGTTTATGGATGTTCAGGAGATCGAAGCAAGATACATTGTTCATTTTGAAGATAAAGAATACATAATACCAAGTGAAGATGTTGTTCTTCTTGACATTGAGGTACCAACAGCCGAAGAACTCTCCAGATATTTTTTGAAGGAATTGATAAAAAAGTACAATTTTCCAAAAAATATAAAAAGTGTTTTAGTATGTGTTGATGAAGGTCCAGGTCAGGGGGCCTGTTCAGAGGAAAAACTATGAAAGCAGTAGTCCTTCTCTCAGGTGGTCTTGACAGCACAACAACGCTCGCAATAGCATTAAATGATGGTTGTGAAGTATATCCTATCACATTCAGGTACGGACAGAGACACAACAGGGAGATTGAAAGCTCCAAAAAGATCTGTGAACACTATGGACTGAAATTGAGAATTGTTGACATTAATCTCAGGGAGATCGGTGGAAGTGCCCTAACAGACAACATAGATGTTCCGAAGAACAGATCCTTGGAGAAAATTTCATCAGAAATACCTATTACATATGTACCTGCAAGAAACACCATATTCCTTTCCATTGCTCTGGGTTATGCTGAAGTATTGAATGCGGATAGAATTTACATAGGTGTCAATGCTCTTGACTATTCAGGTTATCCAGATTGCAGACCTGAATACATTGAGGAATTCAATAAACTTTCCAGACTTGCAACGAAGAGGGGTGTTGAAGGAAAACCAATAAATATCATTGCACCGTTAATAAATATGACAAAAGGGCAGATAATAAAAAAGGGTATGGAATTAAGGGTTCCCTATGAACTAACCTGGTCCTGTTATGAAGGGGGAGAAAAAGCCTGTGGGAAATGTGATTCATGTATACTGAGGTTAAAGGGCTTTATGGAGGCTGGAGAAAAGGATCCTCTTGAATATGAGTGGTATCCTGAATTCTATTTAGAATATCTGAAGGGGGAAAAATGATACTCGGTTTGTGCTACATATGTGGAAAACCCGCAACGCATGTTTGTAAGATGTGTGGAAGACCTGTATGTGATGATCACTATATACCCTCATTGGGTATTTGCATAAACTGTTCAAAGAAGTGGAAGGGACCGTAATTTATCAATATCCGCAATGTACAGATCCCTTATATCATTATAACCATAATAAAGCATGGCCAGTCTTTCAAGGCCAAGGCCCCATGCAAGAACCTTACCCTTTATACCAAGGGGCTCTGTTACCTCAGGTCTAAAAACACCCGCTCCACCAAGCTCAATCCATTTATCCTTAAACACATGAATTTCAACGCTTGGTTCAGTATATGGAAAATATGATGGTTTGAATCGTATTTTATCAAAACCGAGTTCCCTGTAAAACGATGAAAGTGTTCCAAGGAGCATGGAGAAGTTTGATCCAGGCTCGACCATAATTCCTTCGATCTGATGAAACTCTGGAAGATGTGTTGAATCCATATTCTCTCTCCTGAAAACTCTGCCCACAGTAAAAACCCTTATTACTTCATCCCTGTGATCATAAAGATATTTTATGGAATTCACCGTGGTATGTGTTCTCAACAGTCCTGAGATGGCAAGATTTTCCTGCCATGAATATTTCCATCCCCTGGAAATACCATTCCCATTTTCATGAACTTTCTTAACGGTTTTATAGTAATCTGGCAAAGGAAATTTTCTATCCACATAGAATGTATCCTGCATGTCTCTTGCAGGATGATCCTGTGGTATGAAAAGGGCATCCATATTCCAGAATGCACTTACGACATAGTAACCATAAATTTCCCTGAATCCCATGTTAAGAAAGATTCTTCTAACCTTTCTTATGAACTCTGAAAGTGGATGCATCCTTCCCATTGATGGATACGGTGCAAACATCTGAACATCATATCTTTTAAGATCCTTGTTTTTCCAGGCACCAGTTTGGATATCCTCAGGTTTTAGCTGTGTTATTTCATCCCTGACCTCAAGATCCTTTTTATCAATGGATTTTGCATTTTCCGTGATCCTGAAAAACCTTTCAACATTTTCTTTCTTTTCAACAATGTTTCTTTTCAGAAAATAAGAAATCATTTCCCCAGGGATATTTTTGAAATCTTTAAGGTATTCTTCCCTTTCCCTTATTCTTTTTTCAACTTTTTCCTTATCCTTCAATACAAGATTCCCGTTTTCAATTTCAAACCCATCACCCTTCAAGTTTGCAATCGCAATTGTAACAAAATTCTTACCAAATATTTTAACCATATCGTCAATGCTTTTCTTACCATTCTCAACAAGATAGTTGAATATTATTCTTTCTGGCAGACCTTTCTCGATATACCTTTTTCCTTCATCAGTTAAATAATATTCCACATTTACCCTTTCATCAATTTTCAATAATCCCTTCATTTTTAGCCAGGATGCAGCGTTCATAATTTCAACAATTGAAAGTGAAAGATCTTTCATTATGTTTGACAGTGAATCTTCCCCACTCTTTTCAATTAGCCTTTTTAGTAAAATCTTCTCATTCCTGCTGAGTTCCATATGTTCTCAAAAAACAATCCAATATTTTAAGACTTTCGAAACAAACACCAAAAATGTTAATTAGTTGAAATCTTTTTGTATAAAACAACAATGACGTTCACAAAGGTAAAGGAAATGGATTTACCAAGAAAGATACTTGCAGGCCATGGAGTTTTGGACAGGATAGGATCTGTCGTGGAGAAAATTGGAAACTTTGAAAGAATTCTTATTGTCACAGGTCCAAAAACCCTGGACATAGCTGGAAAAAGGGTCAAGGAAATACTTGAAAAAAGTCACACTGTAAATGTTCTGATAACAGGTGATGCAACAACCGAAAATCTGAGAATTGTTGAGGATACAGCAAAGAATTTTGGGACTAACTTAATTGTTGGTGTTGGGGGAGGTACAAAAATAGATCTTGCAAAAAAGGCAGCCTACGATGTTTCAATTCCGTTTATAAGTGTTCCAACAGCCGCTTCACATGATGGTGTGGCAAGTCCAAGGGCCACAATAAGGGATTCTGGATCTACACTTTCAACAGAAGCTGCTGTACCGGTTTCTATAATAGCAGATACAGAAATAATTGTAAAGGCACCTTACAGAAACCTTATTTCAGGGGCTGCTGATATAATTGCTAATTATACAGCAATAAAGGACTGGGAGCTCGGTCATAAGCTCAGGGGAGAGGATTTCTCAAGTTCCGCCTATGCAATATCAAAATATACAGCTGAAGAAATGATAAATTACGCACCATATTTAAAGCCAAACGATGAAGAATCTGTGTGGGTTGTCATAAAAGCAATAATATCATCAGGAATGGCCATGAGCCTTGCAGGATCATCCAGGCCCGCAAGCGGTAGTGAACATTTGTTTGCGCATGCTGTTGAAATGATAGCCCCAGGAAGAGCTTTGCATGGTGAGATTGCAGGTATCGGAACGATAATAATGAGTTTCTTACAGGGACAGGACTGGAAGAGAATTAGGGAAGCCCTGAGAACAATGGGCGCACCAACAAGGGCAAGGGAAATAGGTCTATCGGAGGAAGAAGCTATTAAAGCATTAACCATGGCACATTCCATCAGGGACAGGTTCACGATCCTTGGGGAAAATGGTATATCAAGGGATGCTGCGGAAAAGGCACTGAGATCAACAGAGGTGATATGATGGTAACAATAGGCCTTGTTGGTAAAAGACTTGCTAAAGAAAACCTGGTTTTCCAATTTATGGGAAACGTTTCAGAATGCAAGGACTGTCCATTAAAGAACATATGTTTTTCCCTTGATCAGGGTAAATATTATAAAATTGTTAAAATCAGAAACAAGGAGCATGATTGCAGGATCCATGATCTGGGGAAGGTTGTAACCGTTGAGCTTGAAGAATTGCCAGTTCCAGTTGCTGTTGAGAAATCAAAGGCCATAGAGGGGAGTGTTCTCACTTACAGTAACCATGGATGCAATGAAATATTCTGCAAATATTACGACACCTGTAATCCAATTGGCTTGAGAACAGGGTTGAAGTTCAAAATTGAAGGCGTTCTCGAGGACATAGATTGTCCGCATGGAAAGGATCTTAAAAGGGTGCTTGTGAGGTGGTAAGTCTTCTTATTGGTATAGTAGGCAAACCAAACGTTGGTAAATCAACTCTCTTTTCCTCTTTAACACAGCATGTTGTGGAAATTGCAAACTATCCATTCACCACAATAAACCCGAATCTGGGAACAGCCTATGTGAGAAAAGAGTGCCCCCATAAATTGATTGGAAAGAGCTGTAATCCAAGAAATTCGATATGCATGGATGGTGTAAGGTACATACCCGTTAATGTTATAGATGTTGCAGGTCTTGTCCCTGATGCACACAAGGGCAAGGGTCTCGGAAACAAATTCCTTGACGATCTGAGGAATGCAAATTCCCTTATACATGTTATTGATGTTTCAGGTTCGACAGATCAGGATGGAAATCCGGTTGGCATTGGTTCATACGATCCATTAAAGGATATTGATTTTGTTGAAAGGGAGATGGCATACTGGATAGGTGAAATACTATCAAGAAACTGGAACAAGGTTTACAGAAGAATTGCGAATGAAAAACTTGAAAATATAATTTCAGACCAGCTTTCCGGTCTGGGAATAAATGAGGATCAGATTTCAAGAGCACTTGATAACGCATCCTTTGGGCCCATTGATCAGTGGGATGATGATGATTTCTTTTCAATTGGTCTTGAAATTCTAAGGATTTCAAAACCCATGGTCATTGCTGCAAACAAATCCGATCTTGTTTCAAAAGATGTGATTGAAAAAATCAAAAAAGAATCAAGATACCCTGTTTATTCATTATCCGCTGAATATGAACTTGCTTTGATAAAGGCTTCAAAAGCTGGGCTGATTAAATACAGGCCGGGGGACCTTGAATTTTCCATTATTGATGAAAACAAGCTAAACAAACAGCAGAAAAATGCACTGGAGAAAATTAATGAATTTATGAAAAGAAACAATGGAACTGGTGTACAGAGAATGCTTGATGATATTGTCTTCAATGTGATGAAAATGATCACAGTTTATCCTGTTGAAGATGAAACGCACTGGACGGACAAATCCGGTAATGTTTTACCAGATGCTTTCCTCATGCCTGAGGGATCAACAGCCCTTGACCTTGCTTTTAAGGTTCATACTGAAATAGGTGAAAATTTCATAAGGGCAATAGATGCTAAAACTAAGGTTGTTGTTGGTAAAAATTATAAATTGAAGGATGGAGATGTAATTAAGATTGTTTCCAGAACTTAGAAATGAGTGTGTATATGAGGAATGATAATCCAAAAGAGAAAAAGTAACTTACGTCAACTCCACCAATCATGTTGGAAATTGGTCCAACATAAAACGGTGCCTGGTTTATGAATGGAAAACTTATTATTAATGAAATTAAAAAAGAAACGATTGCCAATTTTCCAAGTCCTTTTTTCACTACGAATTGATCCGCAACTGTTATTCCAAACCAGGGCATGATCCAGTAATCAAGGAAATACAGAAAATCCTCAAAGAAAGTGTAAAAGCTTTTGAAGCCTATGATCGCAAGAACTATTCCAATAAAACCTGAAAGAATGAGTATCTTTTTTCTATCAAAATTTTTGAATATTGCATTTATGGAAAGTGAATGTGAATATATGTTAACTGCATTTGTTCCAAGACCACCCATAACAAGGGATATTACTGTCAATATTCCAAGTATTCCAGAAAGAGAATATGCTGCAAACATGGAATTTGTATTCCCTGTTTTAACTGCAACAAGAAAACCAAGAATTTCAAGCCAGATTGTGGATAAAAATGATCCTAAAAATGAATAAATGAATATTTTCCTTGAACTTGTATTTTCGGGAAGGTATCTAGAATAATCTGACCCATATGGGGACCATGATGCTATGTATGCAAAGGATGTTGCAAGTACAATACCAAAATAATATATGTTTGTATTTCCGTTATAATTTAAATTTACAAAATTCCCTGTTATGGTTATGTACAAAAACATTATGCCAAGAAGGATTGAAAAAATTAATTCTATTTTATGAATATAATCGTATCCATATATTGCCAGAAGAATCTGCACAATTCCATAGATAATTATTAAAAAGATGTAGTTTGCGTGGAATATTATAAGCAGGGCGAGGGTTCCAAGAATAAGGTTCACCATAAACCATCCGAGTGTGCTAATACCCTGAAAAAGACTCATCAACCAGTTCCATTTTCCGAATGTTTCCTCTGATATCATCATCTGTGTTTTTCCCTTTTTTGGTCCGAGAACTGTTACAGTGGCAAGCACAATTGCTCCCAGGAGTGTGCCAATTATAAGTGCAAGAATTGTGTAAAATATATTAAGATTAAGTATGTATGGTAAAAATCCAACAGCAAAATCTGCAAGTGTTATGTTTGCTCCGAACCACAGAGTAAATTGGTTGAATGGCTTTCCATGTCTTTTATGCTTTTCAACAGTTTCTATTCCTCTGTCTTCCATATTCCGAACATGTGTTCGCTATATAAAAATCTATCTTTTTGCTTTTTTAATAATAAAAGTATAGGAGTCAATTAGATCCTGTGGCACAATGATCTTCATGTTTTCTAAATTTCTTTTAATTTCATTTTTATCTATCTTCCAGACAAATTCATAACTTTTCAAACTTTTTTCTACAATTTTTTCATCAAATTTTAGATAGAAAGAAGTTGCCCTAACAGCATCCTTAATTTTCTCACCTTTCATTAAAGCATCAGTATTTTTAATGTATGTGTCCAGAAAATCCTCAACTTTTTTGTTAAAATCCATAATAAGAGAACCGCAACAAACATTATCCTTTCCCACAATCTCTTTTTCACCTTCAATGCTAGAAAGATATGGTTCCCATATGGTAATTGCATCCACAGTTTCTTTTCTATAGGCATCTATTAACTCCTCAGGTGAATCAAAGTATCTTATGTTTTTTACATCAAAGTTCAGGTAAACTCTTGTGTTTAAATCCATTGTTGAAAAAAGTGTTGATCCTATCTTTTTTATTTTTCCTCTGTGTACAATTCCAGAACCACCTTTGGCACAGAATGAAACAACTTTTATTCTTTTATCAATTAAATGTGTGAGAAAACCTGTTACCACAGGTGCAAATGCCATATCGATTTTATTCAACAAAAGATCCCTTAATTCCTGAATACCATTATCATAAAGTTTTATCTTTACAAAGTAATTTTTTAATTCTTCGGCGGTTAAAAAAACTGCAGCATATTCCGATGCTTTCAAAACACCAATTTTTAAAACCTTTTCATAATTTAATGATACAAGTATTGTTCTTTTCGAAATCTCTTTCTTTTTTATCAAACCATTCATTTCCATTTCCTTCAACTTTTCAGAAAGGTAAGATTTTGATATGCCAAGTAAATCTCTAAGTTCTCTTTGTGTCAATGGTTTTTCTTCCAGCGCATCAATAATTTTTAACTCTATTTCCTTCACACAATAACATTTATTTCAAATATTAATAGTTTTAAGTCTTTTAAAAGGTCAACTACCCCCAACCTTTCGAGACTGTGTGAAAATTAGTAAAGAAAAATCTTTGACTGGTTTAAGAGTATTGAAATAACATATAAAGTCAGTTACATGTCCAAAAGAAATTCCTCACAGGCTTTTTTGGAAAGGGTCTTCTCGCTCATAAAAGATAAAAATTTTAAATTACAAACGTTTTTCCATTGTATGGAATTTTTCTTTAACCCAGAGTCAGTGGCTGTGATAGGAGCATCAGGAAAGGAGGGAAAAATTGGTTATGAGATCATGAACTCACTGAAGTACACTAAAGTGAAAGTTTATCCCATTAACAAAAAAGAGAAGGAGATAATGGGATACAGATGCTATGAAAGTATTTTAAATATTTATGAAAAAATCGACCTTGCGATCATAGTTTTAGGTGCCAGGGATACTCTTCAGGCTGTTGAAGAATGTGGTAGAAAGGGTGTGAAGGGAATAATAATTATTTCGGGTGGATTTAAGGAGCTTTCAGAGGAGGGAGAGAAGATTGAAAATTCCATAAGGGAAATTGCAAAGAAATACGGTATGAGAATTATAGGACCCAACTGTATAGGTGTTTTTTCATCATCCTCAGGATTCGACACTTTCTTCCAGGCAAGGGATGCGATGAAAAGACCGGGTCCGGGGCCTGTAGCATTTCTAACACAATCTGGAACCTATGGTGTTACATTACTTGAACTCATGGAGGATAACAGCATAGGTGTAAGCAAGTTTGTAAGCTTTGGTAACAAAGTTGATGTTGATGAAATTGATATGCTTGAATATTTGGAGAATGATAACGATACAAAAATTATTGCTCTTTACCTTGAGAGTTTTTCAAATGCTAGGAGATTTGCAGAAATATCAAAAAAGGTTTCAATGAAAAAGCCGATTGTTATTCTAAAAGCAGGAAAGAGTCAGGAAGGAACAACTGCTGCAAAATCTCATACAGGTGCAATGGCTGAAAACTATTCGATTTTTAAGGGCGCCATGAAACAGTCAGGTGTGATTGTTGTTGAGGACATTGAAGAAATGGTTGATGTGATAAAAATTTTAGCAAAACAAACCGAAATAAAGAATGGAAATGTAATGCTCATAACAAATGGAGCGGGACCTTGTGTTGTTACAGCTGACGAAATAGGAAATTCTAAAATTCTAAAGCTTTCAAAATTAAATAATGAACAGATTGAAAATCTGAAAAAAATTCTCCCAGAATATTCAATAATATCCAATCCTCTGGATTTGACAGGATCAGCAACTCCGGAATGGTACGGAAAATCCCTTGAAATTCTGGATGGTGCGGAAAATATGGATGTTTTTGTTCTTTATTTTGTTATACCCAATGCACCCATATACAGGAACATAAATGACCTTTTTGAACTTTTCAGAAAAAAATGGAAAAAGCCTGTTATTGCAGTAATGGCAGGTGGTGATTTCACGTCAAAGGTTTCAAAGGATCTTGAGGCAATTAATGTACCTGTTATAACTACCGCAAGGAGGCTTGTAAATGCAGTTGAAAAGATTGTTGAGTATTCCAGATGGAAGAATAATAGAGATTAAAAAGGCAGACAAGGAAGATTTACAAGGAATAATAGAATGCTTCGATGATGTCATGAAGGAAGAAATATATCTTCTTGGTGAAAAATATCTTGGAGATGAAGATTTTCTCAGCATGAGGATCATGGACGAAGATAATGAACTCTTTCTTGTTGCAAAGCATAATGGAAAAGTTATAGGTGTTCTTACACTTACAAGGGAAAGGTTTAAAAAGAACAGGCATGTGGCACAGCTGGGTATTGCAATAAGAAAAGGATACAGGGGATTGGGAATAGGAACAAATTTGATTGATCTATCATTCAGCTGGGCAATGGAGATAGGGATTGAAAAAATCTGTCTTGAAGTGTTTTCAACAAATACCGTTGCAATTCAACTTTACAGGAATATGGGTTTTGTTCAGGAATGTGTAAGAAAAAAGCAGTTCAAGATAAGAGGAGAATATGTTGATGATGTTCTTATGGCAAAATTTTTAAAGGATTAACATTCTTTAATAAATATGGACTTTAAGGTAAAAGTTGTAAACTTTGAGCATCCAAAGAGGATTGCAATTCTTAACAAAAATGATGCCATTAATATTGGTGTTGGAACTGAACAGAGGATAACAGTTGGCCATAATTCGATAAATATTACAGCATTTGCATATCTTTCAGATATTGTTGGAAACGGTGAAATATGGATTAACCAAAGGCTCTCGAATGATTCAGGTATTGAGATTGGAGAAAATGTTTCGGTTTTTTCAGCCCCGCAACCGCAATCTATTGAATACATTAAGAAAAAGATGTATGGAAACAAGCTAACAAAGGAGGAAATTGATGCAATTGTGAATGATATTGTTATGGAAAATCTCAACGATATTGAACTCTCAGGTTATGTTTCTTCCATTCAGACAATTGGTCTTGACAACGAGGAAATAACAAACATGGTTAATGCAATGGTTAATACAGGAGAAACAATAAAGTTCGATCATGATGTTTATGATGTTCACAGCATTGGTGGCATTCCCGGAAACAAATACGCTCTTCTCACTGTTCCCATTGTTGCATCATCAGGCTTAAAAATTCCAAAAACATCATCCAGGGCCATAAGTTCACCGGCAGGAACTGCGGATGTTATGGAGGTGCTTGCCAGGGTTGATCTTAAGGCAAATGAGATAAAGAGAATAGTTGAGGAGGTTGGTGGAACTTTAACTTGGGGTGGTGCAATGAACCTTGCACCTGCTGATGATAAAATCATCAGAATTGAGCATCCTCTGGGCATTGATCCATTCCCGCAGGTGATAGCATCAGTCCTGGCTAAAAAAAAGGCAACCGGAATAAATTATTTATTGATCGACATTCCAATGGGATCTGAGACAAAGGTGCAGGATGAAGAAATGGCCAGGGATCTTGCAGGAAGGTTCATTGAAATAGGGAATAGATTAAAGATTCATGTTGAATGTGCAATAACCTACGGTGGTCAACCGTTAGGAAGAGCAGTGGGACCCGCACTTGAAGCAATGGAGGCAATGAAAGCACTGGAGGGGACTCCAACATCAAACAGCATGATTGTGAAGGCAATAGAGCTTGCATCAATGATCATTGAGATGGGTGGTGTTGCAGAATTCAACAGAGGTAAGGATTTGGCAAGGCATATACTCACAAGCGGTAAAGCAAGGGAGAAATTCCTTGAGATAATAAATGCTCAGGGATCAAAGGGCATTGAGAAAAGTGATGAAATTCCTCTGGGGGAATACCAGCACGATTTAACATCAACCATGGATGGTTACATTTCATACATATCAAATAGAAGTATCGTATTGCTTGCAAGATCGCTCGGCGCACCACAAGATAAAGGCGCAGGAATATGGGTTTACAAAAAAATAGGTGATAAGGTAGAAAGAAATGAAACTGTTCTTAAACTCTATGCTGAAAAGAAGGATAAACTTGAAAACACAGTAAGATTATCAAGGAAACTAAGGATATTTGATGTTGAAGGCATGGTTCTGGAAAGCATTGGAAAAAAGACTAAAAAGGTGATTAGGGATGAAAGTTAGGGTTCTTTACTTTGGTGCTTTCAGGGATATTACAAACAAAAGGGAAGAGCTTATAGAATTCAAAGGTAAAATGCTCAAAGATTTAATTTCAATTTTGAAGGAAAAATACGATTTCAATGATGAAAATATGATTGTTTCAATAAATTACAAGTATGTTGATGGTGATGCTGAAATTAAAGAGAACGATGAAATAGCAATAATGACACCAGTGAGCGGTGGTTAATCAATTATCTCATAGGAATATTCTAGTTCTGTTCCAGATCTCTTGAACATTATGCTTGCAGAACAGTATTTGTTCTGTGAGAGTTCAATAGCCTTTTTCAGATTTTCCTCATTAACTCTACCATAAACAATGTATTTCAATGTCACTTTCGTATACACTTTTGGAAAATCCTGTGCTCTTTCACCATTTACTTCAACCCTCAGTGTTCTAAAGTTTTCTCTCATTTTTTTGAGTATTGATACAACATCTATCGCAGTGCATGATCCAAGGCCGACAAGAAGAAAATCCATGGCTGATGGTGCAATGATTCTGTCACCATCAACAATCACGCCATGCTCTTTGTTCACTGTGGCAATGAATCTCATGTTATCTGAATAATCTATACTCACAAGCATTAAAGGAAAAATATGGAGCATGTATAAAATAATTTTTCTGGAAAAAGTTAATATTTGATTTTACTATTAACCTTTGAGATCTATGCCTGAAACATTAATTTACAAACTGAATTTTAAGAGGGTCCCTATAAAGCATGAAAATGTTGATAAGAGAGTAAAGGATTTCAAAATGCCTGTTATTTTGGGCTACACAAAAGCAGAAGCTATGAGGGAAGCATCAAGATGCCTTGGGTGTGGTCTCTGCATTCAGGGATGTCCTGCAAGACTTGATATCCCTGGTTATGTACAGGCGATTGCAAGGGGTGAATTTGAGGAATCACTCAGAATCATTATGAGGGATCTTCCTTTCCCTGAGATCTGTGGAAACATATGTACACACAACTGTGAGGATAACTGTGTTTACAAAGAACCTGTAGCTATAAGACACCTTAAAAGATTCGTAGCAGAACAGTTCCCTGATTATTCTAAGGTCATACAGCATAAAAAAAGGAAGGATACCGGTAAAAAGGTTGCAATAATTGGTGCAGGTCCTGCCGGACTGACCGTTGCATATTTCCTAACAATGTTTGGTGTAAAATGCACAGTATTTGATTCTCAGCCTGTTCCGCTTGGAGAACTCAATATTGGTATACCAAAGTACAGATTGCCGTTGAAGGTGTTGGAAAAAGAGTACAATTTCATAAAAAATGCTGGTGTAGAATTCCATTTAAACACCCATGTGGGTAAGGATATAGGTTTCATGGAAATATATGAAAATTATGATGCAGTTTTCTTAGGTGTTGGTAATCAAAAAAGGCATACAACAGGAACTCCTGGCTGGGATGGTAAATATGTTTACCATGCGTTGGATTTCCTGAAGATGGCAAACCTTGGCCAGGAAGTGAAGATTGGAAAAGTTGTCACCATAATAGGTGGAGGATTCACGGCCATGGATTCTGCAAGAACAGCCAAAAGACTGGGTGCTGAAAAAGTATATGTAATGTACAGGAGAAGATCTGAAGACAGACCGGGTTATCCAAGCTCCAATGCAGAAGAGGAAATGGATGAAAGCCTTGAAGAGGGTATAGAATTCATCTGGAAGGCAACACCAATTGAATATGTTAAGGATGGTGATAATTTCATAAAAGGTATAAGGTACTGGAAGAATGAAATGGTCCCTGACTCTTCCGGAAAAAGGTTAAGGCCTGTGCCCATAAAGGATGTTGAATATTTCCTTGAATGTGATACTATCATAGAGGCAACGGGTCAGGGAACTGATGTTTCATTCCTTCCAAGAGAACTTGCTGAAAAACTTCAAATAAAGGATAATGAAATCATTGTCAATTCTTTTGGCCAAACATCAATTCCCAAGATATTTGCAGGAGGAGATGCCGTGAACAAAACCAAGGATTTCATAAGTGCTGTTGCCGATGGTAACAGGGCTGTTAAAGGAATTCTAAAATTCTTGGGTATTGAATTCAAAACCAATGAAAAGGTTGAATGTTTGAAGATGGCTGATGAGATGAAAGAATCACTTGGCATTGATGTCAAATGTGAAGACTATATTGACATGAAAAGCTAAAAAATAATAAGATTGTTTTGCATATCCATGTTCAATGGAAGATCCTGCAAAGAAATATTTCAATTGTAACGATAAAGAAAGGGCTGTTTTCGAGGCTGGCATAAAGATGGGTACAATTTACCATCAGTTTGTTGGCACACCGATCAACAAGAGCAACGTTGAGGTTCTTGAAAAGGCAATTGAAGAAAGTGTAAAAGTTCAACCATTTGTTGAAGATTGTACAGTGAAAATAAAAAGGGAAATGATAAAGAAGGACAGAGGTGTTTATAAATATTTGACATTAACAGGGGATATGCTTGAAGTTGATTTGGTAATCAGATACAATAACGTTCGTGCCTACTGTTCAATGCGGTATATTGAAGAAATGAAATATCCGTTAATGTTTGTTAGAGAAATTAGGGTTGATTGATATGTACGTTAAAGTTGGTATTAGTGGCTTACCTGGTGTTGGAAAAACAACAACACTTCTTAAAACAATAGAACTTTTGGAAAAAGAATACACAATAGGTGGAATAATAACTGAAGAAATTGTTGAAAACAGGACAAGGGTAGGTTTTACAATAATGGATTGGGCAACCAAGGAGAAGGCTGTTCTTGCATCAGTATACATACAATCAAGGTTCAGGGTTGGAAGGTATGGTGTTGATGTTAAAGCTCTAGATGAACTTGGTGTAAATGCACTGGAGAGGGCAAAGGAAAAGGATATTATTGTGATAGATGAAATTGGAAAGATGGAGCTTGAATCAAAAAAATTTGCAGAAAAAATAAAGGAGATTCTGGATATGGAAAAAAATATAATTATGACTTTAAACAAAAAATCAAGGAATCCAATTCTCCAGGACATAAGAAGAATGGATGATGTTAGGATACTTGAGGTAACACCCGTAAACAGAAACATTATTCCATTCAAGATAGTGAGTATAATAAAGGGTGAACAGGTTTAAGTATGATTTTAAGGGAGGGAAGGGTATTTTTAGATATTACGGAAATTCACACAGGTAAAGGTCCGGGTAAAAAGTCAGGAATATACTACAGCAAAATGCAAACGATTACAAGGGATCTCACTGTTGTTATTCTAAAAAATTATTTCAGTAAAAGTTTCAATGCCCTTGATCTTTTGGCTGGGTCTGGAGTTAGAGGATTTAGGATTGAAAAGGAATGCAATGCAAACGTTACAATAAATGAAAAAAATCCATTCGCAAGAAAATTCATATTGAGAAATAAGGAATTGAATAATTCCAATGCGGAAATAACGGATTATGATGCAGAAATCTGTTTTCCCAAAAAAAAGTTCGATTACATTGATATAGACCCATTCGGATCACCTGTTCCATTCATTGATCTCGCCCTGAAATCCATAAAGAACAATGGAATGATAGGCATTACTGCAACAGATCTTCCAAACCTTGCAGGAACAAACAGAAGAAAATCTTTAATGCTGTACCACGCCGAACCAAAAAGAAATTTTTTGAAGCATGAGATAGGTGTAAGGATACTCTGGAAATACGTTGCAGAAAAGTGCATGGAATATGAACTTTTAATGGATCCAATTCTGACATACTTTGGCGGGTATTATTACAGAATATTCTTCAGGGTTGAAAAAGGTTCAAAAAAATCATTCACAATGCTTGAAAAAATTCAAGAAATATATGATCTCCAAAACCAAAAAACAGGACCAATTTGGATTGGAAAAATACATGAAAATGAATTTCTTAAAAAATTAATTGTAGATGATTATCTAGAAAACAAGGAAAAAATTGAAGAAATCATAAGGCATGCGAATCTTGAAAACATTCTCTTTTTCTATTCACTTGAGGAGATCTCCAAAAAAGCCGGAAGAAACATTCCAAAGATAGATAATTTCATTAAGATAATCAATGATATGGGATATGAGGCATCTAGAACACAGTTCCATCCACTGGGTATAAAGACACTAATGCCGTACCAAAAGATTATTTCACTTTTCAGAATGAAAGATTTATAAGGAGAAAAATGTTTATCATTTGAAATATGAGGTGATGAATATATGCAACCAGCACAAATGGCATATGATCGTGCAATAACAGTATTTTCACCCGAGGGTAGGTTGTATCAGGTTGAATATGCAAGGGAAGCAGTAAAGATGGGGTCAACAACAATTGGTATAAAGTTCAAGGATGGTGTGGCGCTGGTAATAGATAAAAAGGTGAGGAGCAGATTAATTGAATCCAAAAGTATTGAAAAGATATACATTGTGGATGATCACATAGGTGCTGCGTCATCAGGTCTTATGGCTGATGCAAGGATACTTGTTGATTATGCAAGGGTAACAGCTCAGGTTGAGAAGGTAACGTACAATGAAATGATAAAAGTTGAGTCACTGGTTAAAAAAATAAGCGATTATGTTCAGCAGTACACACAGTATGGAGGAGTGAGACCTTTCGGAACATCATTGCTCATAGCAGGTATTGATGATTCTGATATTTATCTCTTTGAAACAGAGCCCAGTGGTGCATTTACAGGTTATAAGGCAACATGCATTGGGAGGGGCAGGGATACAATTATGGCTTTCTTTGAAAAGGAGTATCAGGACAATCTTTCAATGGAAGATGCCATTGTTCTTGCACTTAAGGCACTTAAAATGGTAAGTGAGGATCAATCACAGCCTTTGAACGTTGAAATTGGTGTGATAACAAAGGGTACAAAATTCAGAATAATGAGTCAAGAAGAGGTTCAACCATTAGTCTCAAAAGTATGAAAAGTGGATACCTATGGTAAGAATAGAGGATGCTGTAGTTGCACGTTATGAGGTGAAGGGACATAGGCTTGAAATACTGATAGATCCAAAAGTTGTGGATTTAGTCAAAGAAGGAAAGAATGTGAACATTGTGGATTACATGGTCATTGATCAGGTATTTAAGGATGCAAAAAAGGGGGACAAAGCGGGTGATGAGGTTTTAAAGGAAATATTCGGAACGGATGATATAAATACAGTAGCCAAGCAAATAATCCTGAAGGGGCAGGTACAGCTAACAACCGACCAAAGAAGAAAGATGCTTGAAGAAAAGAAGAAGCAGATTGTGGCAGAGATTGCCAAAAATGCAATAAACCCACAAACAAATGCACCCCATCCACCTCAGAGAATAGAAAAGGCCATGGAAGAGGCAAAGGTTCACATCGATCCCATGAAAAGTGTTGAGGAACAGATACCAATGGTTCTTAAGGAAATAAAGGCCATCATACCAATAAGAATAGAAAAGATAAAGATAGCGGTAAAGGTATCAGGTGAAAATTATGGAAAAATCTACCAGGATCTTGCAAAAATGGGTACAATTGTCAAGGAGGAATGGCAAAACGATGGATCCTGGGTTGGTGTAATTGAAATTCCTGCAGGAATGCAGACTGAATTTTATGATGTTTTGAATAAAAAAACGCATGGAAATGTTGAGACAAAGATTGTTAAAGGGTGAAAAAGATGGAAAAGATCAGAGAGATTGTTTTGCCTGGAGAACCTGTAAATTTACAGGGAAATAGGCCAGGGAATGGAATATTTGTTGAAAATGGAACAGCATATGCAGAATACCTTGGTGTAAAGTCCATAAAATCTGGTTATGTAAACATAATTCCATTATCGGGTAGATATCAACCACAGAAGGGAGATAAGGTAATAGGAAAGATTGTTGATCTAGGCCCATCCAACTGGGTTGTTGACATCAATGCCCCATACCTTGCACCTCTCCACGTGAACGATACTCCCTGGAAGGTGGATTTCGGGGACACGGGAAAATATCTGAATGTTGGTGATACGATACTTGCAAAAGTATCCAGTGTGAATGAAGTGAAACAGGTATGGCTCACACTAAAAGAACAGGGACTCAGGAAACTTGAGGGGGGTCATGTTATAACTGTTTCTCCCACAAAGGTTCCAAGAATTATAGGAAAGGATGGATCAATGATTAAGGTTCTGAAGGATCTCACAAACACAAAGATTTATGTAGGACAGAACGGTGTGATCTGGATTGATGGTAAGATTGATGATATTATGAAGGTTGTGGGTGCGATAAGGATAATTGAGAGAGAAGCACACACAATTGGTTTAACGGATAGAGTAAAGGAATTTCTTTCAAACTCAAAGAAGGTTGATTGATATGGGTGGTATGAAAACTGATGTAAAACTTATTGACGAGAACGGTAGAAGGATTGATGGAAGGCTTTACAACGAATTAAGGCCAATTAAGATTGAGGCAGGTGTTCTCGAAAGGGCGGATGGCTCTGCCTATATAGAATGGGGTAACAACAAGATCATTGCGGCAGTTTATGGTCCGAGAGAGGTTTATCCAAAGCATCTTCAGGATCCAAGTAAGGCTGTTTTGAGAGCAAGATATAATATGGCAGCATTCTCTGTTGATGAAAGAAAAAAGCCAGGACCGGATAGAAGATCAATAGAACTTTCACTTGTTATATCCAATGCTCTCAGCTCAGTTGTTTTTCTGGAACAGTTTCCAAGAACAAGTATAGATGTGTTCATTGAGGTTCTACAGGCAGATGCAGGAACTAGGATTGCCGGGCTTACGGCCGCATCGGTAGCGCTTGCTGATGCAGGTATACCCATGAGGGATCTCATATCAGGATGTGCCGCAGGAAAGATTGAAAACACTGTCGTTCTCGATCTTAACAAGGATGAGGATAACTATGGTCAGGCGGATCTTCCTGTGGCAATTATTCCAAGAACAAAGGAAATCGTCCTATTGCAAATGGATGGGGATATGGAAACGGATGAATTCCATAAAGCTCTAGATATGGCCATAGATGCAGCACTTAAGGTCTATGAACTGCAGAGAGAGGCATTGAGGAAAAAATATGTTGGATTGGCACAGGAGGAGGATCAACAATGAGCAAATTCACAGAGAGTGTGGTTTCTGAAATAAAGAAAGATTATATCCAGAGGCTTCTTTCCCAGGGTTCAAGGATAGACGGAAGGGGGCCTGATGATTACAGAAAGATTGAAGTTATCGAGAATTTCATACCCAGAGCAAATGGATCTTGTTTGCTAAAGCTTGGAAACACTCAGGTTCTTGTTGGTATTAAAATAGAGCCTGGAGAACCGTTCCCGGATACACCAAATATGGGTGTGCTTAGCACAAACGCAGAACTTGTTCCTCTTGCTTCACCAACCTTTGAAGCAGGGCCACCAGGAGAGGAGGCAATTGAGCTTGCGAGGGTTGTGGATAGAGGTATAAGAGAAAGCAAGGCGTTAGATCTTGAAAGTCTTGTAATAAAACAGGGAGAGCTTGTATGGGTAGTTTTTGTTGACATACATGTTTTAGATTTTGACGGAAATCTGTTTGATGCATCATCTTTGGGATCAATAATCGCACTTAAAAATTCCATTGTTCCCGCAAAGAGTTACAACTATGGTGATGATTTCAAGTTACCGGTGAAACATTTCCCCATTGCAACAACCTTTGTGAAAATAGGTGATAAGATTGTTGCTGATCCAAACATAGATGAAGAAAACATTGCATCGGCGAGGATAACAATAACAACAAGTGAAGATTCAAAGATACATGCTTTACAGAAGGGTCTTGAAGGTACATTCACTGTTGATGAGGTAAAATCTTTAATAGGGAGATCCATTAACCTTGCGCAAGATATAAGAGCCAGGTATGTATTAAAGGGTGAATAGAATGAGCAGAAGAACAAAGAAAGTTGGGATTGCCGGGAGATTCGGACCAAGGTATGGCGTTTCAACGAAAAAGAGATGGAAGGAGATCATGGAGCAAAAAGTAAAATCATATACCTGTCCAAACTGCAACCACAGAACATTAAGAAGGATAGGAACAGGAATATGGTACTGTTCAAGATGCGGTTATACCATGGCGGGAGGAGCCTATATACCTGAAGTAAAGAGGGAAATTGTGAAAGAGGGAGGGGAGAATGTCCAGGTTTAGGTGTGCCATGTGTGGGAGGATACTTGAAGGAGAAATAGATGCACAGAACCTTTCATGTGAATGTGGTTCAACAATATTTTACAAAGATAGACCCAACGTGAAAAAGGTTTTCACATCTGACTAAATTTTTTTTATGTTTCTATTTGAAAAACTTTTTTATATTGTGTGGCATGTGGTGTTTAATCCCATTGAAAAATGGGGATGGTGATTAAATAATGGGTAGGCTTGATATCAGCCCTGAAGGCAAAAGGAATTTAACAGTGTTCCTAGTAATGCTTTCCATAGTGCTCATTGGTTTTTTTCTGAGAACTTATTACGCATGG
>JABEBW010002989.1_pt1 | contig 19678 bp, 16 predicted proteins | sample 7245961 | NCBI WGS metagenome assembly JABEBW01 (sample SAMN14506364, study PRJNA622280) | hot springs metagenome | biome: hot spring [ENVO:00000051]|acidic hot spring [ENVO:00002120]; feature: spring [ENVO:00000027]|sediment [ENVO:00002007]; material: sediment environment [ENVO:01001048]...
CTGAAGAATCTGTAACTTCTATTTCCGATAAAGAATTCGATGTTATCCCTTGAAGACGGTGTTGTATCTGATACATTTGCCAATATGTAAAGATTATCCTTGTTCCACAAAGTTTTAATCTTTGCAGTTGCCCCAAATCCTTTGACAAAGGTATCAACATTCGTGAATGGCTGTACGGCAAAATCTAATGATTGTGACCAATTTGAAGTGTTAGGACTCCCTTTGGGCGTTACAAGAGTTTGTGTGTTGACTATGTTGATTGGAGCATGCGTGGGGTCCACAATTGCCCAAAAAGCGGGTTTTGGCTGAAGAGAGGTGTTGAAAAGTAAAGGTGCGTTCTGAGATCCAAGCCATGAAACATCATCGGATATGCCCCAAAACACCACGGCTGTTATGTATTTGTGCTCTGCTTCTAAAATATCAAACAATTTTCTATATTCCCTTGCCTGTTGTAAAAGCGCCGATTCAGATGTGTTCCCAAGCGTTGACATGTCGATTTCCGTGAATTGGACTTCGACACCTAAAGATGCGAACTTTTGTATGACATCTTTGAGTTTATCAAGATTTGTGTTGATGTTTATGTGACATTCTATACCGATGCCGTCTATTGGAACCCCTTCTGACTTTAATTTTTTGACAAGTTCATACATTGCTTGTGTTTTAACGCCATCATTTTCAAGTCCATACTCGTTTATAAATAACTTTATGTTTGGATCTGCCTCATGAGCGTATTCAAAAGCCTTTGCTATGTAATCTGGTCCTATTATCTGAAGCCATTTTGTGTCTCTTAATGTGCCATTGTCATTCAAAGGTTCATTGACTATGTCCCAGTACTTTATTGGATTTTTCGATCCATATTTGTCTTCGAAATGTTTCATCGTTGTTGTTATTAATTCTTTCATGCGCTGGAGCAAAAGCGTTCTCGATGCAGGTTTTGAAGGATTGGAAGGATCTTCGAAAAACCAATTCGGAGTTTCTTCATACCATATGAAGTTATGACCACGCATCGTCATATTGTGTGCTATCGCGTAATTGACTATTGCATCTGCGTTCTGAAAGGTAAAATCTCCTGGCTTCGGCTCAATGAATTCCGGTTTCATGACATTTTCTGGAACAAGCAAATTGAATTCTTTAGCAACGATTTGAGAATGTGGATTAGACGGCAAAAGTTGTCCTGGCTCTACAGCTACCCCAACCGGAAAATACTTTGATAGGCTTTCATACAAAGAGGGGATGCTTTTCAAATATTCACTCACTGGTGTCGTTGCCGCTTCAAATTGTGTTCTTTGCTCGTTGAGCAAATTTTGGCTTGCTTGTGAGACTTCTCCCGTGACTGTAAAATCGTCAAGATAAAAATTCGGCGTTGAAGTTGGTGATTCCACATAAACGACGATGGCAGAATAATTACCATTTGGTATGGAAAACTCACCTGTTATTTCAGTCCATGCGCCAATTTGAACTGTTGTTGGATTTGTCGCTTGAATGTAGTTGTCAGCGCCATTTACCGACGAAGTTTTAACCGTCGCTTTGAATTGCACCGATTGAGGACCTTCATTGTACCTTACCCAGAAATCAACTTTGTACGTTTGATCGTAAGACAACAATCCGAAAAGGTTGTAACTTGGTCCCATCCAACTTTGTGTTCTTCCCGTCGTGTAAAGACAATATTCTCCACTATGCGGATTCGTTGTTGTGGCTATAAGAGTCACGCTTCCAAATGGAGACCATCCCCATGTACTGCCACCTTCGAATGAAGAATTGACGATGAGATTTCCAGTGGCACCAAATATCATCGTTGCACAGAATAGAATTACAATTGCAACGATCAATCCCTTCCATTTACTCATATTACCACCTCCTTACACTCCCGAATAAGCCATGAAACCTCCATCCACTGGCACAGTTACACCCGTTACAAATCCAGAAAGGTTTTCATCGCACAACCAAATCAAAGTCCCAACTAATTCTTGAGGATCTCCCAAGCGTCTCATTGGCGTATTCGCTATTACTTTTTTCAAACGTTCGGTAGGCGTGCCATCTTTGTTCGTCAACAATTCCCTGTTTTGCTCAGTCAAAAGAAAGCCTGGCGCCATGGCGTTTACCCTTATCCCAACACCAGCGAGATACACCGCTAGCCACTGAGTGAAATTGTTTATTGCAGCCTTTGCGGCGCTGTAAGCCGGTACTTTGGTCATTGGTGCGTAAGCGCTCATTGAAGAAATGTTAATTATAGTCGCACCAGATCTACCAATCATTTCTTTTGCAAATACTTTTACAGGTATCAAAGTTCCCATGAAGTTTAGATCAAAGACAGATTCGAAGTCTTTAACGTCAAAATCAAAAAAAGTCATCTTTCCCAAATCTGAAATTTCAAAAAATTCCTTCGCAGTCGTAGCCTTTGGATTGTTACCACCGGCACAATTTATCAAAATGTCACATCCGCCATAAATCTCTAAGACTTTATTTTTTGCATCCATCACGCTTTTTTCGTCTAAAACATCACATTTTATGGCAACAGCCGTTCCGCCATCTTTTGATATATCTTCTGCTACTTTTTGACCTTTCTCAAAGGTTCTATTCAAAATCGCAACTTTTACTCCTTCTCTTGCCAGTGCTCTTGAAAAGGTTGAACCTATAATGCCACCTCCACCAGTTACAACGGCAATCTTCCCATTCAAACTCGTTTTCACAATTCTTCACATCCTTTTTCTATTGCCTCGTTTAAACCGTTTATGTACGCTACTCCGAGCGCTCTGTCGTACAAACCGTATCCTGGCCTTCCACTTTCGTTCCAGATCATTCTTCCGTGATCAGGCCTGATGTATCCGTTGAAATTCAAATCATGCAAACTTTTCATTATTTTGAAAAGATCTATCGATCCATCAGACGAGAGGTGTGATGTTTCGTAAAACTTTTTTTCAGAAATTATTTTTACGTTCCTTGCATGAACAAAGTGAACTCTTTTGCTGAAATCTTTCAATATCTTTCCCAAATCATTTTGCGGATTCGCACCCAACGAACCTGTACAGATTGTAAGACCATTGTAGGGGCTATCAACTGCCTCTGTAATTTTTTTCAGATCCTCGTAGTTTTTAACTATTCTTGGAAGACCGAAAACTGGCCACGGTGGATCATCTGGATGGATCGCCATTTTCACGCCACATCTTTCACACGTTGGAATAATTTGTTCGAGAAAATATTTTAAATTCTCAAAAAGATCATCTGTCGTCACTCCTTTGTATTGTTCAAAGAGCCTTTTCAGATCTTTTAGCCTGTATGGTTCCCATCCAGGAAGGGAAAATCCTCCACTATTTTTTTCCATCTCTTCGACAAGCGAGAAAGGATCTAAATTTTTTATCTTTTCGTCATCGTACGACATTACCGTCGATCCATCTGGAAGCCTGAAATTAAGATTCGTTCTTGTCCAATCAAATACCGGCATGAAGTTATAACACACGACTTTTATCCCAAACTTACTCAAGTTTTCAATGGTTTTTTTGTAATTATTGATGTATTTATCTCTCGTTGGTAAGCCGAGTTTTATGTCTTCATGAACGTTGACGCTTTCTATAACCTCGAATTTCAATCCAGATTCTTCTATTTGCCTTTTCAAATTTGATATCTTGTCCTCAGGCCATACTTCTCCAACTGGCACATCGTAGAGGGCGCTTACAATACCGTAAAGTCCTGGAATTTGTTTTATTTCCTCGAGAGTTATTTTGTCTTCATTGGGACCAAACCACCTGAACACGATCTTCATTTTTCACCTCTTAAAAATTCTTCCAATCTTTTGCGATCTGGCAGTCCATCGTTATCTCCTGGAGTCATAACCTGCATTGCACCTATTGCGTTGGCTCTTACAACTGCTTCTTTAAGAGAAATACCGTCTAAAAGGCCACTTATCATACCAGCACAAAAACCATCGCCCGCACCTACTGTATCGATAACTTTAACGTGAAAAGATGGCACGAAATAAGATTCATTTCCATTCGATAAAAATGCGCCTTTTTCACCCAATTTAATGGCAACAGTTTTTACACCTTTTTTTATGTAAAAGTCGGCTATCTTTTTTGGATCAGACAATCCAGTTAAAATTTCAGCCTCTTTTAACCCTGGCAAAAAAACATCGCTCGAAAAGGCTATTTCATTTATGACATTTATCATTTCATTCTTGCTTTTCCAAAGTTGAGGTCGCAAATTTGGATCGAATGTCAGCGTTATCTTTCTTTGTTTCGAAAAATTCACAAGAAATAAAACGGTTTCCATCGTGCTTTCCGATAATGCTGGTGTTATACCCGTGAGATGAATGATTTTGGGATTTTCTTTTTCCACAAATTCAAGATCTGATTTGTTTATCGAAGATGCTGCAGAATTTTTTCGAAAATAGAAAATTTCAGGATCTCCATCCTCCTTTTTACTTTTAAACATTATTCCGGTGGAATGAAATGGATCAAATTTGATGTATGAAGTGTTAATTCTTTCCTTTTTCATAAAATCATATATGTATCTACCAAATGGATCTGTTCCAAGTTTCGTTGCATAGATAACCTCATATCCCAGTCTTGCAAGGCCAACCGAAACGTTAAGTTCAGAACCAGCAACGTATTTTGTGAATTGATTTGAATCGTAAATTTTATCTTTGTCTCCAGCAAAAAGCATCATTGGCTCTCCGAACGTTAAAACATCACTCATGAAACTCACCTTACATGTTCTAAAAGTTCTTTAACTCTAAAGGCAAGCAGATCGAGATTATCATTATCGATTCCACTTGTTAGATATCCACCAACACCCAGCGCAAATGCACCGTTATCGAACCAACTCTTTGCGTTATCTTTGTTTATACCCCCAGTTGGCATGAACTCCACGTAAGGAAATGGACCGTGAAGTATCTTCATTATAGATGGAGCAAAAAGTTCTCCTGGAAAGAGTTTGACAACATTTCCACCGTAAAGGTATGCCTTGTAAACCTCTGTAGGGGTCTGTGCTCCAAGAGAACAAAATACATCTGCTGCTTTACAGAATTCTCCGACCTCTTCAACAACACATGGAGAAACTATGAATTGTGCTCCAGCATTTAGCGCAGATTCGGCCTGTGCCTTTTGTGTGACAGTACCCGCTCCAACGATGCTGTCCGGAAACTTCTTTCTAAGTTCTTGAATTATTTCAGGCGCGCCTTTAACTGTAAAAGTCACCTCAACGATATTTATTCCATTTTTCAAAGTCGTCTCTGCGATCATCTCTGCCAATTCACGAGTATTCGCTCTAATAACGGCTATTACTTTGCCTTTGATTCTATTTTTGATTTCAGATATCGTCATATTTCCCTCTCAGTCATCTCTGATCCATAATCAACGGTCACACGAACCACTATTTCGCATATACAACGCACCATTTAAATGAATATTTGAATTTCAAATTGAATTACAAAATTACTCGCCTTTTTTCGCTAACTATTTCAAATGAACGTTTAAAGCTATTATTTCGAAGTATTGAGAAAGAGAACCTTGATAATAATACGGATAGTCATTGCTTGGGAAACCAGTAAGTGTTGATGTGTTGTAAACTTCCCACATAGGCCCAGAAAGAAATCCAACGACTGGCATATCATCGAGCACTATTCTTTCGATTGAATATATCGCCTGTCTTTGAACTCTTACATTCGAGGTAGATTTGTAGACATTTAGGGCATCTGTAACCAAAGGATTTTCGTACCTGCAGAAATTAGAAGCAGCCACTTTGCCAGTTGGAGCCGTCAAATTTGAATTAAGCGCATAGTAATAGGCATAATAAGGAGTTGGTCCCATATCTAACCACATAGTTGCCATATCAAATGTACCGGTTTGCAAAGATGAATAATACTGGCCAAAAGATTCCTGATTAACGGTTACCTGCAAACCAATATCTTTAAACTCTTGTGCCATCACATCGGCCCTCTGAATCCAATCTGTCCAGCCGGCGGGAACATTAAATGTGTAATTGGGAAATGTTTTACCATCTGGCCCTGTCAAAAATCCCTGCGCATTCTTTTTAAAGCCTATCGATGCCAACATTTCTTGTGCCTTTTGGGGATTATAGGTGGTCAAAGAAGATGCTAAATCTGTTAAAGTAGGATCAATCCAGTTTTCTTGTGAGGAAGGTATCAGTGTTGGACTCAACAATTTTAAAGGAACGCCTGGATAAACAAGAGACATTATCTTGTTTCTATCTATTGCAACAGAAAGTGCCTTTCTGAATTCTGGGATGTTGAATGGATACTTTGTGTCGTTAAAGATCAGATAACTGCCTCCGTAAATTGGAAAGAAAAACTTGTTGTTGGCTGGATCTTTTGCAACATAAACACTTTCCACATCTGGAATGTAAAGATTTGAAAGATCAAAATTGTGTTTTAGCATTTCTAAAAGCGCTGTGTTGTTGGAATTTTCAGATGTGAATATTATTTTATCAACGTAGGGCCTTCCTGGCATCCAATAATTTGGGTTTTTAACAAAAACTATAGTGTTTGTTGGTCTACTGAAACTTTGAAACAAAAAAGGTCCGGTTCCAACAGGATCTGAATCAATATATTTTGCAGGATCGTCTATTTTAGACCATATATGCTCAGGTACTATTGGCTCTTCTGCAATGTAAGGAAAAATCGCAACGTTGACGTGTGAGAAATTAAAAAATACACTGTCTCCACTCGCTGAAACACTTTGAAGATCGTTGGATTGAGACCATATACCATTTGTATCTATACTTGGATGTGATTTCAAATAGTTGAATGTAAATGCTACATCTTGCGACGTAAAAGGAGTTCCATCAGACCATTTAACATTTTGCCTGATATCAACGACCAATGTAAGATCTTGATTTATCCATTTGTAAGATGTGCCAAGCAGATTAGTTATATCTCCGTTACCGTTAACGTAAAAAAGAGACTCGTAAATTGCCGGATAAAAATCCGAACTCGTAGTGACGAATGGATTAAGCGTGAGTTCAAGAGGGCCTGCAGAACCAACGATTCTCAACGTTCCGCCGTATTTCACGTTGTTTCCCCAGTTAACTATCGCAGGACCGTACTGAGCCAGATAGGGGTAAGACACATCCGCAAAGCCAATACTCAACAGACCCGCTAAAATCATAATGAGAATCAAAAACTTTAATCTCATAAAAATAACCTCCCTTCAAATACAATTTATTGTAGCAATAAACTATTTAATATGCAAGCAACAAATTGATATGCCTCAAGAACCATACTTGACAAAAAAGAAGATTTTGCTCAATAATCGTTCATAAATGAGCAAATCAAGATATTTTGGCAAAATTTGGCGAATTTCGGCGATAATTAAACATCCGCAGTTGTATACTGAACCTTTTTTAAATTCCTAATTTCCCAGCGGAGAGCGTAATGCCCAGAGGAAACCGGCGCCTTATGAGGATAGATTCCGACGGGGCACATGCTAGAGCCGATAAAATAGCACATGGCATATGGCTTATGGCAAATACAGGGATTAGGGATTAGACATTAGAGATTAGTGGACGGTATAAATTGGCGCAGGGCAGGATGCCCTCGAGATGACCTCCGCAACGTTAGCGAGGGCCAGACATCGAGGGGGTGCCTGCCGGAGCAAAAAGACAGTGACGCGTAACGCGTGACGAGTGATCAGCAAAAAAGACATGGTGAGGCGGAGAGCATAATGCCCCAGAGAAATCCTCCGCAGCGAAGTGAGGACCAGATTTCGACGGGGCATATGCTGGAGCCAATCACAAAATGGCGAATGGCGTATAGCATATGGCCTATAGCAAAGGCAGTGACGCGTAACGCGTGACGAGTGATCAGCAAAAAGACATGGTGAGGCGGAGGACATGTTGCCCGTGAGGAAGCCTTCGCAGCGAAGCGAGGACCAGCTTCCGAATGGGCACATGTCGGAGCCGATCAAAAAGCGGCATATAGCGTATGGCAAATACAGGGATTAGGGATTAGACATTAGAGATTAGTGGACGGTATAAATTGGCGCAGGGCAGGATATCCTCGAAATTATTTTCACAGCGTTAGCAATTTCGAAATGCTTCAAATTTTAAACTTAAATGATTCATAAATGTTAACCGTCAAACATGTGATATAATTCTTTAAAAATAGAGGAGGAAGATCTTTATGCACGTTATCAAAGTTGAAAAAGCCGTCGAGATTATACCAGATGGTTCTACAATTATGATAGGAGGCTTTTTGGGCGTGGGCACACCTGAAGCCATCATAGACGAAATTGTAAAACAGAGAAAATCCAATCTCACGGTGATCGCTAATGATACGGCATTTCCAACCAGCGGTGTGGGTAAACTTGTAGTTAATAAACTCGTAAAGCGTGTCATAGTATCCCATATAGGCACGAATCCAGAAACACAAAAGCAGATGATCGAAAAAGCCATCGATGTTGAACTTGTTCCGCAAGGGACACTTGTCGAAAGGATAAGGGCTGGCGGTGTTGGGTTAGGCGGTGTTTTGACTCCAACAGGCATAGGGACGGTTGTTGCGGAAGGAAAGCAAATTTTTAAAATAAACGATGTTGAGTATTTGCTTGAACTTCCTCTAAAAGCTGATTTCGCGTTGATAAACGCAAAAAAAGCCGATTGTAATGGCAACCTTGTCTATTCCCTTACGGCAAGAAATTTCAATCCAATAATGGCCATGGCAGCAAAAACGGTCATAGCAGAAGTAGAAGAGGTCTTACCCGTTGGGACAATACCACCAGATGAAGTGCATACGCCGGGCATTTTTGTGGATTACATCGTGAGAAAAAGGTGATCGAGATGGACGCGAAAATCTTAATAGCAAAAAGAGTGGCACAAGAGTTAAAAGAAGGAAATCTTGTAAATTTAGGCATAGGGATACCAACGCTTGTTGCAGACTACATTCCAAAGGATGTGAAGGTACTTTTTCAATCCGAAAACGGCATAATAGGAATGGGACCTATACCAGAAGAAGGTTTTGAACATCCAGATTTGACGAATGCGGGGGCAAATTACGTTAGTGCGATTCCAGGTGCCGCATGTTTTGACAGCGCTTTGTCGTTTGGAATAATAAGAGGCGGCCATCTCGATGTTACCGTACTTGGAGGGCTCCAGATAGACGAGATGGGGCATCTTGCGAATTGGATGGTACCTGGGAAAATAATTCCTGGAATGGGCGGAGCAATGGACTTAGTTACAGGTGCCAAAAGAGTTATAATAGCGATGACTCACACTTCAAAGGGAGAGCCAAAGATTGTAAAGAAGTGTACGCTTCCGCTTACTTCGATAAGAAGAATCAACTTAATTGTCACAGAAATGGCAGTCATTGAGCCAACACAAGATGGCCTTGTTTTAAAAGAAATTGCACCCAACCTTACCGTGGAAGATGTGTTAAAAGTCACAGATGCAAAATTAAAAATCTCAAATGATCTTAAAATAATGCAAATAGAAGGGATGTGAACCAATTGAAAATCGAAATAAAAGATCTCGAAAAGTTCAGAAAGCGTTTTGAATCATCTGAAAAAAATATCGTTGCCATGAATGCCGCATCTCATGGGGCGCTTACCGTTGTTGCCTTGAACAGGCTTCATGCCCAGCAATTGAACAGAACCTTTTCAAACGAGATAAAGACGAGGGGCATAACAAATCAGAAAAAAAGCGGAAGATGTTGGATGTTCGCTGGTCTTAATCTTGTAAGGGAAAGCGTGGCCGACAAATTGAATCTTGACAGTTTCGAATTATCGCAAAGTTTTCAAATGTTTTACGACAAAATTGAAAAGGCAAATTACTTCCTTGAAAGCATAATAGAAACCGCAAATCAAGATCTCAAAGATCGTCTTGTCATGTGGATACTTTCAAAGCCAGTTGAAGATGGTGGCCAATGGGGCATGTTTGTAGATCTTGTCGAGAAATACGGAGTCTTGCCAAAAGAACTTATGGATGAAAGTTTTCAAACAAGCGAATCTGCCACAATGAACAGACTGCTCGACACGAAACTGCGAGAAGATGCAATGATCTTAAGAGAAATGGTTAAAAAAGGCAAAACTTCAAAAGAAATTCAATCCAAGAAAAATGAATTACTTGAAGAGATCCACAGAATTTTATCGATAAACATGGGCTTACCACCCGAGAAATTCGATTACGAGTACAAAGACAAGGATGGGAATTTTCACAGAATTGAGAAAATAACACCGCTTGAATTCTACAAGGGATTTGCCGACCCTCTTGATAAGTTCGTAAGCGTCATAAATTGTCCTACGCCTGATAAGGAATTCATGAAAACTTACACCGTTCAGTATCTTGGTAATGTAATCGGTGGGAAGGGAATAACTTATCTCAACCTTGATCTTGGAGAGTTCAAAGAACTTGCAAAACAAATGATTCTCGATGGAAAATTGGTTTGGTTTACCGCCGATGTTGGCAAAATGATGGAAAGGGAAAAGGGCATTTTAGACACCGAAATTTACGATTTTGAGAAACTTTATGATACACATTTCGTGTTTAACAAAGCGACAAGGCTTGATTACGGAGACAGCCTCATGACCCATGCCATGGTTTTCACCGGCGTTGATATCGATGGCGACGGAAAACCGGTGAAATGGAAGGTCGAAAACAGTTGGGGAGACCAAATCGGCGATAAAGGGTATTTCTTGATGAGCGACTCGTGGTTCGATGAGTACGTTTACGAAGTGGCCGTTGAAGAAAAATATTTATCTTCTGCGATGAAAAAAGTTTTAAAAGAGAAGCCAATTGAATTACCGCCATGGGATCCAATGGGATCAGTTGCCTTCGCAAGATGAATGAGAAAAAGATATTCTTGATTTTTTCTCTCATCATTCTCAATGCTTTTTACTTCCTCGTCCTAATTTTAGGAGGAGGAAGTCTTTCGGTCAAAAGTTTTACTTTGTTCATGATACTTCTACTTTCCGCTTACGTTGTTCATTCTTTTGGAGTTATAAGGTTTGGAAAGTTTTCAATTTCAGCAAGTTTTTTCTTCCTTTTCCCAATGTTAGTCGTTTTCGGCCCTGTCGTAACATCTCTGGCCGCTTACGCCATTACTTTGCTTCAATATGCGAAAGTTGACATTTCGAGAAGAATTTACGGTGGCGTTCAGTATGCAATTTCTTACGGTGCGGCGGGCCTTGTTCTTCAATTTTTAGGCATAAACGTGTATGGGCTGATCGCATCTTTTGCAATTTTTAAAATACTGAATTTCATTCTCGTAGATCTTTTTCTGTATTTTTACTTAAACAGGTACAAGAATTTCTTCGATGCTTTGAAATATCTTTCACTTGAAAGTGGCATATTTGCGCTTGTAATTCCAACGGCATACGTGCTTTATCTGCATTTGGAAGACCCATTTATAACGTATTTTGCCATCTACACGCTCTTATTTCCATTTTTTCTTACTTACATGCTTTCCGTTGAAAATAAGTCTCGTTTGGAACTTGAAGAGGAGAAGGTTATACTTTCAAGGCGCGTAAATGAACTTAAACGCGTGCTTGAGGTATCTGAACTTTTAAAATCAAATATATCTCTTATCGATCTTATGATGAGAGTCGCTTCGATAATTCATGACGATCTTGGTTGGGAGTATGTGCTTGTCAGCCTTGTAAAACCCGATGGTTCTATTGAAAGGATAGCTTACGCAGGGATCACGGAAGACGATTTTAGGAAACTTAAAGAAAATTCCCCAACGCTTTCTTTTGTCAAAAATATCATGAGAGATGAGTTTAAAATCTCAAATTCGTATTTCATACCTGAAGAGGCAAATGTGTACCTTCCCGATGAAATGGTTTACGTCGGGAAGTACGATGTGGTCGATAGCACAAGTTGGAGAGACAAAGATCTTTTATGGATACCTATTTACGATAAAAACGGAAAGATGATCGCGTACATATCTCCCGACAAACCAAAAAGTGGAAAAAGGCCCTCAATAGATGACATTACAATCTTAGAGATATTTGCAGATCAGGTACTGATCGCAATCGAAAACTCGAGTGAATTCCAAACTTTGCAGGAAAAAACCATTCGCGATTTGCAAACCGGCCTTTACAATCATACCGAATTTTACAACAGGATCAACAAACTCGTCGAAGAAAAAGAAAAGTTTTCGCTTCTCATGATGGACATAGACGATTTTAAATCCATCAACGATTCTTACGGTCACCAAACTGGCGATGTCGTGATAGAGTATCTCGCAGAGAGGATCAAGTTATCCATAAGGCGCGAGGATATAGCGGCAAGGTATGGCGGAGATGAATTTGCCGTGATTTTAAAGGGTGCCGACAGGGCTACGGCAAGAACGATAGCAGAAAGATTGCGCCTTTCGGTGGCAGAGGGAAATCCTCCCGTGAAGGTCACAATAAGCATTGGTGTGGCAGAATATCCAGTGGATTCTTCCCTTGGGCGAATTCATCGCATTGTAAGCATGGGGCAATTCGCCCTTTTCCAATTTTTGAATGTATTCTCCAAGATCGAATGTATTCACCCATCTTTTCATTCCAAAATGACTTCCGGCAGAAAGACCAAGCCCAATGTATTCTCCATTTTCCCAGTAATTGATGTTGTGAACGGAGGGCTTTCCTTTAGTCCAGGAACTAAGTTCGTATCTTTCGTATCCGAATTTATCAAGGCTTTCAATTATCGTATCGTACATCCTTTCTGATTCATCTTCTGAAGGAAGTTTGACGGTGCCTGCTTTGATCATCGGGTAAAGAGGGACTTCTTCATGGATTTCAAGTTCATAAAAAGAGACATGATCTGGTTTTATATTCTCAACAATTCTTAAATCGGATTCAACATCTTCCAACCTTTCAAATGGAAGATTGTACATGAGATCGATGTTGACGTTGTCAAAATACTTCCTTGTTAACTCGTAATTTTTCAAGAAAGTTTTAAAATTGTAAGGGCGGCCTATGACCTTCAAAAGTTGATCAGATGTGCTTTGTAAGCCAAGACTTAAGCGGTTAACGCCGAGCACTTTAAGATCCTGACAGAGATTAACGGTGACGTCTTCAGGATTTATTTCGAAGGTGACCTCCACTGGATCGCAGTCAAAATTAAGAAAAATCTCGTCAATTAAATTTGAAATATATTTGATTGGCACATGACTTGGTGTCCCACCCCCAAAATAAAGGGTGAAGATGTGCGGCTTGCCAATTTGATTCGAAATGATTTCAATTTCACGCTTTACAGCGTCAAAATACTCCGATATAAATTTGTCGTTGACATACGAGGCAAAATCGCAATAGACACATTTTCTAGAGCAAAATGGTACATGGATGTAAAGAGAAGTATCAGTTTTCAACTGAAAGGTACACTGCTCCCATGTTGTAGCCAAAGGCCAGCCTTTCATTTTGACCAGTGAAAATGGCGTAGATGGCAGGGCCTGAACTTGACGGCATAAGTCTAACAGTCCAACTGTTATTAAGGGATTGCTGAGCAGAGGAAATCCCTATTCCAAGACCGGCTCCATTTGCATTAAAACCTGCGCCTAAATCAAGAGAAAAGCCGAGATTTTTAAATTCAAATCCTCCCGTTAAAAAATAAAGATTTCCAACTTCAGTCGTTAAAAGAAATGAACTTTTGAACGGAGTATACCCTACTTCTATGTCTGTCATATCTTGAAGATCCGATGTAAAGACAAGGTAAAAATGCGTTTGAGCGTAAAGCGAAAGGTTTGAAAATACAAATTGAGTTCTTCCGTTAAAGTCAACTCCAAAATTGGGTAATCCGTAATTTCCAAGTGTGAGATCCACATCGTAAAAGATTGGAGCGATCGTTCTCATCGTCTCGTACTCAAAATACCCAACCGGAGTTAATGGGATTAAATCAAGTCCTATTGCTGCGGAATAAGTTGTCTTACCAACCATCAAATTCAAAAATCCAATTTTTTCTCTGTCTATAGTTGTATTTGAAAAGCCTATTGCACCACCCCACCCTGTCGTACCAAGGGTTTCCAAAAAGATCAAGTTTCCAACTTTTTGAGAATAAGAAGTCATCCATTGTGGTCCTTGGTAGATGAAAGTCTTAAAACTTCCACTTGCGAAAACGGACATTGCAAATCCCAAAATCAAAAAGATAACCGTGAATTTCTTCATACTTTTGCCTCCTAATCACCACGAAAAGACAAAACCGCACCATTCTCCTTCGCAGGCCTTATCGATGAGAGTCATTCCATGTCTGATACATGCTTGCTCCATATCCTTCTCATGACTTTTATCTATGCCAGACACTATGAATACAATTCCCCTTGAAAGTTGATCAAGTAATTTGATTATCACTTCGTAATAGATGTTGGCAACAACGATATCAAAACTTTCATCAATGCCATCCATCAAATTATTCTTTCTAACTTCGTAATGACCAGTTCCAAAAGCCATCCCTGGGACAATCTTTACAGTTATCCCCTCTTGAGGGTCTTTGAATTTGCTTGGATTTGGATTAACGTAAAGATTATTTCCCACATTGACTATTTTAAGACTTTCTGACCATTTTTTGATCCAATCTTCATCTTCTACCCATTCCAACTCAAATGGTACCTTAATTTTTTCGATTACTTCCTCAGCCTTATCATCGCAAAAAAGGTGAAATACCTCAAAATCATCATTTGGGTATGATTCAGAATAAAAATTTTGACAATCATAATTTGCAAGTAATTCCATTATTTCATCGGATATACTCTTGTCGATCTTGAACTTTAATGCTTTCCTTTTCACGATAAAACTCCTTATACTGATTTAAATTTAAAAATCGAATGTTTATTTATCCACCTCTTGCGGCTCCGGCAGTTGTCCTCGCTGACGCTGCTCAGATCATCTCGATGGCATCCTGCCCTCCTCACTTCGTTGCGGAGGATTTCTCTGGGGCATTATGCTCTCCGCCTTATCCCATTTGCCATACGCTATATGCTATACGCTGTTTTATAATCGGCTCCGACATGTGCCCATTCGGAAGCTGGTCCTCGCTTTGCTGCGGAGGCTTCCTCACGGGCATCATGCTCTTCGCCATACCGCCCACTAATCCCTAATGCCTAATCTCTAGTCTCTATTCCCTAATCTCTAATGTCTATTTCCTGTCTTTGCTATATGCTATACGCCATAGGCTATATGCTGTTTTTGCTGATCACTCGTCACGCGTTACGCGTCACTGTATTTGCTATTCGCTATATGCTATAAGCCATGTGCTGTTTTTGATCGGCTTCGGCAGATACCCCTCTCGATGTCTAGTCCACGCAAAGCGCCGGATTCCTCTCGGGCAATATGCTATCCGAGCAGTTGAATTTTTTCATAAAATATGATATCATTTTTTTGACTTGTAGGTCAAAATCTTACGCCGATGTGTCCATGGAGGATATCGCGAGGATTGCAAACGTAAAAAAACCGTTGATATACTATTATTTTCCGAGCAAAAGCGAACTCTTCAAGGCGGCGTGGGATGAGGCTTTTCATAAACTCGAAGATAACATCTTTGGAGTTTCTGAAAGTGATGGTAAATACGTTAAAAAGGCCAAATCTTTGTTGAGGGCTTACATAGATTTTCTAAGAAATGATCGTCAATCTTTAAGACTCATCGAAAGAGAAAAAAACCGTTTCTATTCGGAGAAAGGATCAAGTTGGGAACACATCAAAAAAGAATATGACGGTTTTGTGAATCGAGTTGCAGATGTGTTGTCTTCAGAAGTGGATTCTAATTCTTTCGAATACGCTCGTGCGGTGACTGACATAGTTGGTTCTTCTGCTTTATTGCCCGAAGGGCAAATGTCCCCTGATACGGTGGAACTCATAATAATCAAAAGTTTAGCAAGGTAAGAAAACTGCATGATTTGTTGTATAATAAATTTGAGGTGATGTGAAAGATGTTGCTATGGTTCGCTTCGATGGTAATTTTGATTCCGGCGATAGTGCTTGCCATCTGGGCTCAAACAAAGGTTACAACCACATTTAAGAGATATTCGCAAGTGAGATCTTCAGTGAATGTCAGTGGTTCTCAACTTGCAAGGATGTTGCTCGACGCAAATGGACTTTACAACATAAAAATAGAGAGAACGCCTGGACAACTAACCGATCATTACGATCCAAGATCGAAAGTCATAAGACTTTCAGATGTTACTTATTCGAGTAATTCAATAGCGGCACTTGGTGTTGTGGCCCATGAAACTGGTCACGCGGTGCAGCATGCTCATCATTATGTGCCGTTGATAGTAAGGGATGCCATAGTTCCGACTGCAAATATAGGTTCAAGTCTATCATGGATCATATTCTTTTTGGGGTTAATTTTTTACAGTCCTTTCTTGATGCAAATAGGTATCATCCTTTTTAGCTTTTTCGTCATATTCACGCTTGTTACCCTTCCAGTTGAGCTCGATGCCTCTCATAGGGCCCTTGTGATGTTAAAAAATGTGATGGCAATGCCAGAGGGAGAAGTTGCCATGGCACGTAAAGTTTTAAGTGCCGCGGCGATGACATACGTTGCAAGCGTTGCGATGGCAGCTTTGCAACTTCTAAGGCTTATACTCATATCAAACATGGTTAGAAGATGAATGCTCGAATTGTAGCGCTTGAGATCCTCAACGAAGGGATCTCAAATTTTTTTGTATCAAGAAATTCATGGAAAAAAACTTCAAATCTCACAAAGCAAGATAGGGCCTTCGTCAGAAGGCTAGTTTATGGAACTTTGAGATATTACTTTGAAACAGATAAGATTATCGGCACTTTCCTCAAAGACGCAAGAAAAACACCCAACGATCTTAAAAACATTCTCAGAATGGGTACTTATGAACTTGTTGGAATGAAAACTCCTCCTTATGCCGTTGTAAATGAATACACAAGCATTGCAAAACCAAAATTCAAGGGATTGGTTAACGCCGTACTCAGAAGAATTTCAGAAATGTCGGATGAATTAAACCTTGGAAGCGGTTTGCCAAAGTGGCTTTACGAAAAATTACAGAGGGATCTTGGAGATGCTTTCCCCATTTTTCTTGAAAGAAATGAGTTCCATGAAATTCATTTAAGATCAGTAAACAAACCAAGAGATGAAATCATCGAAGACTTAAAAAAGCATGATATAGAAAGTTATTCAACGCATTTCTCTCCTTGGGGAATAAGATGCGCTGAAGGCATAGATCTTGACAGTTTCGAACAATTTGAAAATGGTAATTTCACTTTTCAGGATGAATCTTCACAACTTGTCGGGATAGCAGTCAATCCTAAAAGTGGAGAAAAAATTCTTGATGCATTTGGTGGTGTTGGAACAAAGACGACTCATCTTGTCCAAATAGAGCCAAAGGCAGTTGTCACAAAAATGCTTGAAAAACTCTGGGGATATCTTTCTGAAGAGGGAGAAATCATATACTCGGTTTGTACCGTTACAAAAGAAGAGACAGACGATGTGATCTCAACGTTCATTCACAATCACAGTGATGCTGCTTGTGTGGATCCATTTGATGGAAAGATGAACTTTGAATTTGGTGGATTAGGCATTCAACTTTTGAAATGGATGGAAGGATTTTACATATCAAAAATAGTCAAAAAACAGCATATGGCAAATACAGAGATTAGGCATTAGAGATTAGGGAAGAGTGAGGCGGAGGGCAGGGTGCCCGCGAGATGGCCTTTACAAGCAATGAGACGGAGGACATGTTGCCCATGAGGAACCTTCGCAGCGCAGCGAGGACAGCTTTCGAATGGGCACATGTCGGAGTCGAAGCACATAGAGATTAGAGATTAGACATTAGAGATTAGTGGGTGGTAAGTTTGCGAAGGGCAGGATGCCATCGAGATGGCCTCCGCAGCGCAGCGAGGACAGCTTTCGAATGGGCAACATGTCGGAGCCGATACAAAACAGCGTATAGCCTATAGCCAATGGCGTATGGCAAGTGGGATAAGGCGGAGAGCATAATGTCCCAGAGAAATCCTCCGCAGCGTCAGCGAGGACCAGATTTCGAGGGGGCATATGCTGGAGCCGACACAAAACAGCGTATGGCAAATGGCCTATGGCTTATGGCAAAATCGAAATGGAAAATGGCAAAATGGGAGAGTAAGAAGATGGAAAACATCCTTGATTATGATTACACGACGCTAAAAATTTCCTCTCAAGTTGGATGTCCACTTAACTGTGCATTCTGTGCAACTGGAATGTCAGGTTACGTGAGAAATCTGACCTCGGGAGAGATCCTCTCTCAAATTCTTGGCATGGAGATATCTGAAAATGAAAAGATAAACAACGTGGTTTTCATGGGAATGGGAGAACCAATGTTGAATTACGACGAAGTAATAAAGGCAATTCACGTCATAACAGATCCAAGGGCTTTCAAAATAAGTCAAAGACGCGTTTCCATATCAACGGCAGGCGTTATTGATGGGATCTTAAAACTTTCTAAAGAACCACTCGATGTGATCCTATCGATCTCGCTTCACGCGCCAACAGACGATAAAAGGTCTATGATAATGCCCATCAACAGAAAATATAACTTGGAAAATCTTATGGAAAGCGTAAAGATCTATCAAAAAGCAAAAGATAGAAGAGTGACCTTTGAGTATATTCTCTTTGATAAATTCAACGATTCACTCGATGATGCACGGAAACTGGTAGAACTTCTAAAAGACATAAAATGTAATGTCAACCTTATAAGGTACAACGATACAGATTCTGGTTTCAAAAAGACACCGATGGATCGGGCGGAAGTTTTTGCGAAATTTCTAAAGGATAGCGGTATAGAGGCAGTGATAAGGGCAGAAAAGGGGGAGGACATAGCGGCCGCATGTGGTCAATTGAGGAGACAAACACTTTGAGAAGAGGCACGATAATTTCTTTCTATTCGAATTTTGCCATCGTATCAGACGACGTGGACAAATCTGAAACTCTGTGCTCTTTGAGAGGCCGCTTTAAATTATCAAAGATTAAACCGCTTGTAGGCGATAAAGTTGAATATATAAGAGATCATGATAGAGGAAGAATTGAGTCCATTCTTCCAAGGATCAGCGTGATCGAAAAGCCAAAGATCTCAAATGTGAATCAGGCTGTGACGGTCTTTTCAATTTCAAAACCTGATGTACCTTATTCTATAGTAGATAGAACAATTGCAAGCGTTTTAAGATCCATCCCAAACGTATTGGTTGTTTTGAACAAAGTTGACATAACCGATGAAAGTAGACTTGAAGAGTTCAAGCGTATTTATCGAATCTACGATCTTCATCTGGTAAGTGCTTACACCGGAATGGGAATAGACGAATTGAGATCAAAATTAAGAGACAAAATATCCGTCTTTGCAGGTCCATCTGGTGTTGGAAAATCCTCTTTGATCAACCAGATAATAGGATCTAATTTGAAAACAGGCGTTATTTCAGATAAAACAAATTTTGGAAAGCATACCACCACCGCTGCTTCTCTTTTAAAGATTCCAGAAGGTGGTTTTATAGTTGATACACCTGGTTTTACAACTATAGAATTCACGAATATAGCACCGGAAGAAGTTCAAAAACTCTTTTTAGAGATATTCTCCGCATCGAAAGAGTGCGCTTTTGATGATTGTTTACACGAACTCGAACCAGGATGTAAAGTTAAAGAACTCGTTGAAAAAGGAGAGATACCCAACAGTCGTTACAAAAATTATCTTTCCATCTTAAACGAGGTTAAATCTCAAAAGATTGGAGATGTTAAATTTGACAAAAAACGTTAAATTATCACC
>JABEBW010003891.1_pt1 | contig 19287 bp, 18 predicted proteins | sample 7245961 | NCBI WGS metagenome assembly JABEBW01 (sample SAMN14506364, study PRJNA622280) | hot springs metagenome | biome: hot spring [ENVO:00000051]|acidic hot spring [ENVO:00002120]; feature: spring [ENVO:00000027]|sediment [ENVO:00002007]; material: sediment environment [ENVO:01001048]...
GTTTGTTCTTTCCATTTTTGTTAAATTTTACATATTCTTTCATTGTATTTAAACCTATCAGCAATTCATCCCACGGTTTTAACCGTGGGCTTTCTTGCTGAGTTTATGTAAAATTCTCATGAGGAGTTGGTGAGCTGCTCAACCTTGAAAGGCAGACCTTTCCGCATGGCTTCACGACAGCAGCTGGGGACTCACCCATATCTCATTAAAAGCTAAATTTATTAACGGTGATGGTTGCTTTTGACAACATATCCATTTAAAATATTTTAATAATTAATATCAGCGTTTAGGCTTTGTTCCTGTGGGAAGTGCGACACTGGAGCTTTCCAGCTTCCCCCAGGCCCCTAACTTCATAAAAGCTTATCTTTTAATAATTCTCATATAGAGACATTGGCCGAGTTAACACTTGTTCTCATGGTGGATAGAGACGATGACGTGGGCGTTAAAACAGGATTAAAGGCACCCATAATAGGCAGGGAAAGTTGCCTTTCTGCTGGAATTGCTCTTGGTATAGCTGATCCTGAGGAAGCTGACGCCAATGCGATAATGGGAGCCATTAAAACATACGATCAGCTAAAAAGTGAGGGCGAGTGCGAAATAGCGATTATAACTGGAGCCCCTGAGGGTGGGCTAAAGGCCGATAAAATAATAAAGGAACAGATTGAAAGTATAAGAAAAACTGTTAACTTCACAAGCATAGTTCTTGTGTCAGATGGAGTTGAAGATGAAGCAGTTCTTCCAATTCTGATGTCATATGCGCCTATTAGATCGGTTGTCCGGGTGGTTGTAAAACACAGCCAGAACATAGAAGAAAGCTATATAGTTCTTGGAAAGTACATAAAAATGGCCCTTTTTGACATAAGGTATTCAAAGTACTTCCTTGGCATACCAGGAGTCCTGCTGCTTATTTATTCAATACTGTTCTTTACCCCGGTTAGAGGCCTTGCTGCTTACCTTATTCTTATGGTCATAGGTCTTGCCTTTATAATTAAGGGATTCAGCCTGGATGAAGCGGTATCCAACATGAGAAGAAACCCTCACTTCCTTTTGAGGTTCCTTACTGCGATGTCAAGTATACTCATAACCACAATGGGCATAATAAAAGTAGCTGAACTTATCTCGCTAACATCCCAGTTTGCTGAGATACAGAAACAATTTACAGTTGCCCTGCTTGGGTACCTTGCTGGTTATGCAATAATCAGCATTGAGCCGTATTTATGGACTGCGCTTGCTCTTGTGCTAGTTGTAAACACTGCGATCGCGGCCAGGAGAAACCGGGTTGCAGTTCTTAGAGAGCTGTCGCTGTTTGTTGCGCTTTTCCTTTATTATATACCGTTTTTCACGCTTGGCCTGCTGTTAATGAATCCACGAATTTCAGCAATACCGCTCATAGCAATAATATTATCGCTTCTAGCAACAGCATTTATAATTATATACTATATATTTGATTACTGGAAGAGCAGAAGTTGAAGCTGGATAGGGCAGTGCGCACACTATCAAGAGTTCTCCTTATAGATAGAATCTATGAGCGAATACTGGAAAATGAAATTGAACAGGGCCCATTTCCAAATCATATAGGTGTCATAATGGACGGCAACCGGAGGTGGGCAAAAGGAAGGGGCTTTGCAACGCACATGGGTTACAGGTTTGGAGCCGATGTGGCAGAAAATTTCTTAAGGTGGTGCTTAAAATACGGAATAAAAACGGTTACTCTTTATGCCCTTTCAGTTGACAACATTAAAAAAAGGAAGCCGGAGGAACTTGACGCAATATATAATTCAATATATGAAAAGCTTAAGCGCTTAGAGGAAAGCGGCATGATACAGGAGCATGGCATAATGGTAACTGCAATTGGGAACATTGAAATATTGCCAGACATGATACAGAGGGAGATTAACAGGCTAAAAGAGATCTCTCGAGGAAACAGCAACATGTTTCTTAACCTTGCGCTTGCCTATAGCGGAAGGCTGGAAATAGTTCAGGCTGTGAAAAGGATAGTGGATGATGTGCAGAGCGGAAGGGTTTCAATTGATTCAATAAATGAAAACACATTCATGAATTACCTAAGCACAGCCAAGATAGACTATCCAGAACCAGATCTGATTATAAGGACATCTGGGGAGATGAGGCTGAGCGATTTTATGATATATCAATCATCCTACAGCGAAATGATATTTATAGACGAATTCTGGCCTGAGCTTAGGAAGATAGATTTCCTCAGGGCGCTCAGAACCTATAAGGAAAGGAACAGAAAGTTTGGCAAATAAATAAAAATAAAAAATTTAATTTATTATTAATGCGCAGTAACTATGACCATGCTGCAATTATATCCGCTGTTGTGGCTTCAGTGATGAGTCCCAATCTCTTCATATTTTCAAGGGAGCGCTCATGAGCAGCCTTATCAGAAGATGAAGATGCATCGGTAACCACTACAGGGTAAAAGCCACGATTTGCTGCATCCCTTGCGGTCGATTCAACACCGTACTCTGTGGAAATGCCACCAATCACTATAGTGTCAATTCCAGCATTTCTCAGCATGAGCTCAACATTGGTTCCAATGAAAACGCTTGCTGTGTTCTTCTTTACCACTATCTCTCCCTCCTTTGGCCTTATTGCAAGCTCAAACATAGATTTGTCCTGCACATTAAATGATCTTCCAAGCGCCAGGCTTGCAGGTGACTGAAACGCTGGTGGAAGCGGATCAATCATAGTGAAAAATACTGGCAACCTGCTTTTTCTTGCGCCTTCAATTAAACTATTCATGTTTTTAAGAAATTCTTCCTTGTTAAATGTAAAATTCACAAGCATATTCTGAACGTCCCAGACAATTAGAGCTGTATGATCTGGAGCAACTATTTCCTTTAGGGTTTTATAAATTCTTGACATATCATAATATATTTAAATTAATATTATAAACATTTTTCTGATAATTTAAGCATAACACTGAAATGGCTTTGAAACAGCTTAAAAATTATTTTAGAATGATTTTTATTGAAGCAATCTGATAACAATAGCATGCTGAACATAATCATTTCACATAAGGCTGACCTAGACGGTGTGGCAAGCGCCTCACTCATGATAAGGAAGTTTCTTGAAAACAATGATTCATTTATGATATTTTTGAGAGATTATGAAGACGAAAGCGAAGTTATTCCATCCACGCTATTAAATATAAATGATGAATGCTCAATCTACATAAGCGATATATCTATAATGCTAAAGGGGTTTGATAAAATACTAGAAAAGATATCAAAAATCAATGGCAGGGTGCTTTGGACGGATCACCATGAATACAGCAAAGAAAACTTTGACAGGTTAAAGGAACTGGGGGTCGAACTGCTTATTGACCCCGCTGCGCCAGCAGCTGCGATACTTGTAGCAAAAAGGTACAACATAAATGACGAACACAGCAGAAGGGTTGTAGACATGGCAACCCAGTCAGACAGCTGGAAGATAAAGGAAGAAAAGGTTATGGACCTTGTAAATTTAATTGATTACTATAATTATCTGGAGAAGAAAACTCTGCAGAGGCCCAGGCTCTCAGCGCTTTCTTATATTTTAGCACAGGAAGATATAGAAAACGTGCCTCCGGAAGATATGTCCGTAATCATCAAGCACTACAAGCAGGTTAAGGAAAAGGCGTTTGAAAAGGTTTTAAGCAATTCAACTGATACAGTTATAGATGGGCTAAGATTTCGCTTCGCACTTTCACCAAACATAATTTCAGGAACCCAGGCAACCGATTTGCTGATAAAAAACTTTCACGCTGACGTTTATGTTGCTATCAAGGAGGATGGAGGCGTCAGCTTTAGAAGGGGCAGGGACGATATAGACCTCTCGAAAATGGCAGCTCTTTTTGGTGGAGGGGGCCATGCATACGCGGCTGGAGCAAGCCTGGGCGGCAAAATCAACGATGATAAGTTCAGGCAGGTGGTAGCAGAAATGAGTAGAAAAATTTCCGGAAATTCAAGCTATTTTATCGCTTCCAAAAATAGTTGATTGCAGGGTCTGGTTAAAATACTTTTTAAATTAAATAATTTTCAAATTAATTGTTTTTCAGATAATTTGAGCAAAAAGGCACTATAATATTAATGGAGCGCCTAATGCGCATCAATTTGTTTTGTTACATCCTCCTAACGCCTCAAGGCTTCCCACTTCAGCCAGCGCGCCTGCCACTATTCTATCCCTCTGGAATAGCTGTGTATTGGTGCCTCCCTCCACAGGTGCACAATGGGCACTGTTAAATATGTGGTGTTCAGTGACTTGCTAGTTTTTGTTTTAGTGATGGTCAACGTATCTCGGCATGGGGGTTTACTGCTTCTCCAAACATCCTAACTCTTTATAAACCTGAACTACCAATATAGGCGCATTTGCCGGGGTCCCCTAACCTGGTATGGGGCAGGCCTGCTAAGTCTGTGGGTGAAAGCCCATGCGGGTTCAAATCCCGCCCCCGGCGTATAACTGATTTTTTTAGAATCGCTTAATTTCTGAACATATTTTACAATATATCTTTAATTTTTAGAACGCTATCACATCAGGTGGCTCAACGTTCAAATATCTAAAAAACGGAGCCAATACAAACGTGGATTGCCAGCATGCATAAAGGTACCTTTTAGATTAACGTAAAAGCTATCAGGAAGGACTCATTTATATTGGTTTTATAACAAAAGCCACAGGCCTGATTTTGATGTAATTACAAGATTGGTTTTAGCGCAAAGCCACCGCGATGTGGATAAAGCGCTTTATAATAAAGCTTTTTCATGATGGTGGCCAATAGCCACAGGCGCATCTCGGTGTGAAACATTAAGCATATGCTCGAAATGGTTGCTAGGTATCGCGTAACCTCCAAGCGTGGAGAGTCAGATTGCTTTTACCTTAAATTAAAGCAGTAATTGTATTTATTATGTTCGATAAATGTGAAATTTACTAAACCTTAATATAATAAACCGTAAAGATGCCAGTTGGCAAAGAGCTGAAGTTCCCGACATCCTCGGCTGTAATCTGGAACGGAACCTCAGCACTCTTGAAGTGTTCGTGCTTGAAGTTGCCGAATGGCATTATTGTGTTCATGTTTGGCGGAAACATCGTTATGTTCGCTCCAGCGTGTGAAAGAACGTAGCTGACCGCGCTTGAGCTGTTCACGACGCCAACGACTATCCATTCACTTTCGTTGAACTTCGGCATTCCGTTTGACCAGCTGAAGAACGGCTGTACTGGAGGCGCTTCGGGCTTCATATGATTGGGGTTCCATGAAGCAACATATGTGCTGTTGCCAATTGAAATTATTGGCAGAACGTATGGCATTTCAATGTAAACCTCGTTCCTGTAGACGCCTATCTCCCATTGAGGAGCTGTGAAGTTGCTGAAGCTGAAATTGTTAAATGCGCGAACCTGCTGTGCTATCTGCCAGCCGCTTTCGTTCTGAAAGTTCTGCGCAATCTTCATGAAAGACGCGTTGAAGCCCTGAACGGAAGCGTTGAATTCCTGCATGAAAGTTGAGTTAAAAGACTGAGCTGAAATGTTGAGTCCTTCAGCCTGCATGAATGGAACAGCATACTGAGCTGTTCCATTAAGTTCCTTCTCAAGCTCCTTCTCAAGCTTTTCATACTTCTTCATTATCTTTGGCACGAACTTGTGTTCAAAGTTCACCGCAAATCTGCCCTTCACGTAGTGGTGAATCTGAGCGTTTATGTTTCCAAGCGTTCCCCTCGCCTCCGTGAAGTTGCCAGCGTTCAGCTCGTTCATTGCCTGCTGAATTTCTGACATGATTTGAGACTTCAGAGTTGAGTTCGTTATGAAGTTGGCCTCGCTTTCAAGCTTATTTGCATATTCAACTGCCTGTTCCCTTGAGACGTTTATTCCTGGGGGAACTGAGAACGGCTTTCCGACTGAAACGACTCCCACATAGCTCTCATTCATTGCCATTTTGAAATATTGTTCAGCTTGATTATAATTGCCCTGATTATAGTACTTTTGAGCCTGTTTCAGATAACTTAAGGCCATTGAAAGCGTCCTGTATGCTGTTGAGTTTGTTGGAACGTGACTCAAAGCCGTTTGAGTTCCATTTATGGCTGAGCTAATAAGAATGTTAAGAGTTGAAGAGTTAATTGAAGATGTAGATGTTGCTGTTGAATTTGTCTGGGCAAACGATACAGTGGCGTAGGAAGGTGCCAAAAGCATTGAAAGCGTAATTAATACAGCAATTAACTTTAAGTTCATAATTTTATTTAAGAAATAGTAAATATATAAGGAACGCTTTGAAACTGCGCAGGAACGCGCGTGGAACTATATTTAAACAAACAAAAGAAAAAAGGTTTGGAGTTTGTGAGCTACTCCGCCTTGAAAGGCAGGCCGTTCCGCGTGGCTTGGCGCCAGCAGCTGGGGGCTCACAGCTCTTTCATTAAAAGCTATATTTATTAACGGTGATGGTTGCTTTGGACAACATATCCATTTAAAATATTTTAATAATTAATATCAGCGTTTAAGCATTGTCCCTGTGGGAAGTGCGGCACTGGAGCTTTATTGCTTCCCATAAGCCACTAACTTCGTAATAAATACCTGAATCAATGGAAAGCAGAAAAATGGATTGTCATAGAACTGCGGGAATCGCTAATAAATGTTTTCAGTGAATTGTTAACGCCTGCTAATCCGCTAAAAACGAAATGTTGCGAACCCCTTCAGATAAACAAGAAATATTCTGGATGTCAAGGAAAACGCTCATGATCTAGCTACAATATTATTAACCCAAAGCTTTAGATAATTAAGATACATAACCCAGCTTCGTTGTTCTGTGGAACGATCCCTTTTTAAGCGCCAGTCCCCTTATGCTGGCGTAAATTGAAAATGGAACAAAGATAAAGTACAAAGCTTCTGATAAAATCGCAATCAGGGGGTTTATTCGCATTTTTAGTGTAGATGCCATCATCGTGACCAACCCTGAAAGCAGAGTGAAAGCGCTTATTGGGATTAACACTACCTGGAACGATGGGTTGTTGAAGGCTATATATGCACCAATGATAGTTGAAGCTATCAGAAGCAGGGTAATCAAGGGTGAAAAACCAGCCATCATTATATCTAACTTTGAAATAAAGCTCATGTCACTTTTTATGATCTTCTTCAAATGCTTTACAGTTGCCCTCACCATTCCCTCGCTCCACCTTATGTATTGCTTAACAGCTTCTTCCATGGTATATGGGGATTCGCATCTGGTGATTATGTTTGGGTCATATGCAATTTTATGCCCAGCGCTGAGCAGCCTCAGCGTAAGATCCCAATCCTCTCCTATATCTTCAGCAAATTTGAATTTTTTCAATAATTCAGTCTTAATGATAAAGTTGCTACCCGTTATGGTTACAGGCAGGCCTATCATTCCCTTCGAAGGCTGCTCTATAAATTGATAATATCCCTGAATAACAGCAACCGCTCTTGCGATCCTGTTATAACTGGCGTTTAGATCAGGCAACTGCACTCCCTGCACAACATCGTATCCGTTTTCAATTTTAGCTACAAGCCTGCTTATCAGGTCATTTTCAGGGACGCTATCAGCATCTATAATGACGGTGTAAACTGACTCCTTATCAAAATACTTTAGAGATTCGTTTATTGCACCACCCTTCCATCCTCTTCTGTTTTCCCTGTGCACGACTTTAACCCTATCTGCCCACTTTGCAAGCTTTTTGGTTGTGCCGTCGTTTGAATCATCAACCACAATTATTTCATAATTATCATAATTAAATGAAGTGCACCTTTTCATTACCCTGTCTATAACGTTTGCTTCATTATACACTGGCAACACAACTGTCACCATGGGGCTCATGCCTGAATGCCTGGAAGAAGGGGCTGCATCTCTCTTAATTGAACTTACAGATGAAAAGAAGTATGGCCTGAACGTATAAGTTAAAAATACTGCAGTTACGACAGCATAGCTGTCTAAAAGCGCTGAAGGCATTGAGCTCATATATGATATGATCAACAGCGCGATTTATAAATAAAGTGTTTATTTAACAGAATTTTAATAAGTTTTTAGCAATTCATATTGTGGAAATTTGCCTTATGAGAATTTGATTAAATGGTTATATCCTGACCCTTTTAAATGATATATATGGAAACTATGTTCAGAGTTCTTGTTGACCACTTTAAGGACATGGAGGATACCACCAAGAGGACTGAGCTAACTTCAATTCTTGCCCACCTATTCAGCTCAGTTTCCATAGATGAAATAGATAAAGTTGTCTATCTGACGCAGGGAAAGCTCTACCCAGACTACATGGGAATCGAGCTTGGTGTTGCAGAAAAGACAATCGTAAAAGCAATAAGCAAGAATTCAGGGATTGCTGAAAGCATCATAATGGATGAATACAGGAAGACAGGTGATTTAGGGGATGCTGTAAGGAATCTTTTTAAAGGCAAAAGGCAAATGACGTTTTTGTCAGAACCGCTGACACTGTCAAGGGTTTATATGACGCTTGACAAAATTGCAAAATCATCCGGGAAAGGTTCCCAGGACATAAAACTTTCATATCTATTAAGCCTGTTAAACGATGCTGACCCCGATGAAGCCAGGTACATAGTAAAAATAATGCTAGGAACCCTCAGGCTGGGAGTTGCAGATTACACCGTACTTGATGCGCTTGCAATTGCCAAATCTGGAACAAAGGATCTCAGGGAGGTAGTTGAAAGGGCCTACAACCTTTCTGGGGATCTTGGCATGGTTGCAGCAACGCTCATGAAGGAAGGGGAAGACGCAGTGAAAAGGATAGGCATTGACATAGGCAGGCCAGTAAGGCCTATGCTTGCTGAAAGGGTTTCTGAAATTAAAGAAGCTCTGACGTACATGGAAAGGGGCTGCACTGCAGAGTACAAGTACGACGGTGAAAGGGTTCAAATACATAAAAGGGGAAAAAATGTGATGCTTTTTTCAAGGAGGCTGGAGAACATAACCATGCATTACCCTGATATAGTAAAGAGCGCGCTGGAAAGCATTAACGCAGATGAAGCTATTGTAGAGGGTGAAGCCGTTGCTGTTGACCAGGACACTGGCGAATTTTTTCCATTTCAGGAGCTGATGCACAGAAGGAGAAAATATGGAATAGAAGAGGCCATGAGCATGTACCCTGTTACGCTTTTTCTATTTGATATAATGCTGATAAACGGTGAGCAGTTAATTGACCTCCCCCTTACTGAAAGGAGAAAGGTCCTCTGGAAATCTGTTAAAAGCAACGAAAAGGTCCAGTTTGCTACCCACATAGAAACTCAGGATGCTGATAAGCTTGAATCATTTATGGATCAGGCAATAACTGATGGATGCGAAGGGCTTATGCTGAAGGACATTACATCAACTTACAGAGCAGGCGCAAGGGGATTTTCGTGGATAAAGCTTAAGAGGGATTATCAGAGCCAGCTTGGTGACACCCTTGACCTTGTAATTGTTGGAGCGTTTTACGGAAGGGGAAGGAGGGCCGGTACCTACGGCACGCTATTAACGGCGGTTTATGACCCTGATACCGATTCCTTTTACACAGTATCAAAGATTGGAGCGGGGCTCACGGATCAGGACCTGAAAAGCTTTCCAAAGCTCCTTGAGCAGCACCGCATACCTCACAGGCATGCCAGGGTTTACTCAAACCTTGAAGCCGATGTTTGGTTTGAGCCAAGCGTGGTAATTGAAGTGCAGGCTCAGGAGATAACTTTAAGCCCAATACACACTGCTGCATTCAATTCTATAAAGGAAGGAGCTGGGCTTGCTCTCAGGTTTCCAAGGTTCACTGGGAAACTAAGGGACGACAAGGGACCTGAAGATGCAACAACTGTAAAGGAGCTAATCGAAATGTACAAAAATCAGAAAAAATCCCTCACTAGCGAAACAAGTCCTTAGAGTCAGGCCTGTTCAGCTTTCTTGCACTCTCTTCAGCTGCCTCATATTTATATCCCCTTATTATAGCTGCAGGAACCCCTCTGCTCTTTCCCATGACCAGCTCTGCGGCCGACGAAAGCTCATCTGCTTGAGCTATCAGCGTAACCCGGAGTGCCCGGTTGTACAGATCAGGCTGGCCCCTGTAATCTCTGAACACCTTTATGCCGCTTGCGCCAATAGCCATGTCAACCTGACCCTCCCTCCAGGCCCTTCCATATGTGTCGCTGATCAACACAGCAACATCTGCTCCAGTGAGCTTCTTGATTGTTTTCCTTATCTTCCTCGCAGATGCATCTGGCTTTTCAGGCAGCAACAGCAATCCACCGTCTACCCCTATGTTGCTCTTATCTGCCCCTGAGTTTGCACCAACTACACCAACGGTTGATTCTGTTAAAAGCAATCCCCTTCTCATTTTGACGACCCTCTTTGAGGCTGAAAGTATAGCTTCGATTTCCCTTGGGTCCTTCCTTATTACCTTTGAAGAGTTAATGGCAAACTCACGAGGCACAACCTTATCAAGCATGACCAGTCTCCCCTCTGCCTTTGACACTATTTTTGATGCCACCACGATTATATCGCCATTTTTCAATTCAATTTTACTGCGCTTGCAGGCATCAACCAAAATTGATCCAACATCATCGCCCTCCTTTACGCTCTGTGGCACGTGAATGGCAATTACCTCTATCCTGTCGCTCATTGATGAATCTTCCATGCTTTCCATTTGCTAAATTAAAATAAAAGGTTAATGGAATGCTTTTATCTTTATATATGCTAAACGTGTTCGTGCATACCGTTTTAATTGTAGGGAACTTCACTGTAGATGAAATAACCATAGGCAACTGCCATTATTCTTGCGTTGGCGGCCCACCATCATATGCGGGTTTGTTCCTGAGCACCTACAGGATGAAGCTGACGGTGGTTGGGTGCTTTGGCCATGAAGCACAAGCGGTTGTGGACAGCCTCAGGTGCAGGGGAACAGATGTAATGCAGGCGTGCAATGGATGTCAGGCAACTTCCAGGTTTAAGCTGATTGGAAGAAAAAAGAGAAGGATCTCGATAGTTGATACCGGTTGCAAAATCACACGTATTCCAGAAGGGAATTATGATTATGCCATATTAAACGGCGTTTGCGGTGAAATTGACCTAGATATCATGAACCGGGTTCGCAAAATGAGCAAATTCGTTTACCTGGACCCTCAGGGCATGCTTAGAAAAAGGAAAAGGGGAAAAGTTGAGTTATCAGCAGGATCGGAATTTATCGAATTTATAAAAACTGTTGATGCCTTAAAGGTTAATGAAGAAGAGCTTGAGATAATTTCAGGAACTAAAGACCCACAAATGGCATATAAGGCGCTCGGCAGGGGCCCTAAGATCATATTTGCAAAAGATGATATTGTCATGCAAATCGGAAGAAACAGGATTCTTGGGTTAAAATATAAACCTGTAAGGGTATATGACGGTATAGGCATGGGTGACCTTTTTGGAGCCGGCTATGTGCTTGGAAATATGATTTCAGATGAAAAAATGGGGCTTGCAATGGGCCACGCTGCGGCAACTGCCAAGCCAATGGAAAGGGGCCTGCTAAAAATTCCACACTGGAGGGAAATTATAAGCAGGGCAAGGAACCTAAGGGACTCAGTGGTTGAGCTTTAGCAAAATTTATAATTGCATAAGCTGACAATAAGCCATATGAATCCAGATGTGCTGGAACTGCTTAGAAGATCCAAGACCATGTCAATTTCAACATGCGGCAATAACCCCTGGACAATAAAGGTATTTTACGCAATGGATAGGGGATTTATCTTTTTGCTAGAAAAGGGAAGCGCTACCCTGGAAGCTATAAATAAAGGGAGCCGGGTTTCATTTGCCATAGATTCTAACAAGCCGGACCTGTTTGTCCAGGGTTATGGAACAGCGGAAGTGCTGGGTGACCCTGAAAGGCTGGATGAAGAGAGAGGTGTGCTTCTGGCAAAAGTTCCGGAGGATTCCCTTTTTGCAACTTCAGGGCACACGGTTATCGTAAGGCTTTATCCGGAACAGTTAAGGGTTACTGACATGAGAGGTGAACCCAAGAAATATAACGAAACAGTTGAAATTGATGAACTGAAAGAGAAAAGGCCGTTTGTGCTCATAAGGGCTCTCAGGCCATGGGCCTTTCAGATGAGCGTTACTTCGCTTATACTTGGCGTAATGCTTGCCGACAGGGTTAATGTTGCCTTTCTTTTGCTTTCCATAGTTGCCATCATCATGGCCCATGGAGCCTTTAATGAGCTTGGCGATTACTTTGATTATGTATCAGCTCTAGACAGGCCAAATGGACTTGGATCTGGCGGGTCCAGGGTCCTGCTTGATAAGTTCATGGCACCGAGGGCCCTTTTCAGCTATTCAATTGCACTTTTGGCGTCAGCACTGACGATCGGAATTTATCTGATGCTTTCAAGGCCTGCCATAATTGCCTTTGTAATTATTGGGGTGCTCGCTGGAGTGCTATATGCGTTGCCAAAATTTGGATTAAAGTGGATAAGTTTGGGAGATCTTGGCGTTTTTCTGGCCTTTGGACCTGGAATAGTGCTTGGTTCTGAAGTTCTGCAGGGTGGGAATATCACCTATAGCAGCGTTTTGATATCGATCGCTATAGGAATGATAATAGTGGCTGTGCTTCATGCAAATAACTGGAGGGACATAGGATCTGATACTGCTGCAGGGGCAAGGACAGTTGCATCATTGCTTGGAGAAAGGGGATCTCAAATTTACTACCTTGCACTGATCTGGATGAGCTATCCGCTGTTTATTGCAGCTGTAGCGCTTGATATAGGGCTGTGGCCAATATTGGGGTCGCTTCTCACTGTTCCCTGGGCAATAAAGCTAACAAAAATAGCCAGAAATCCAAAAGACTGGAACAGGAAGCTGCTGGATATGCGCACTGGATCTTTTACTGCGCTTCACATGTACCTTTCTTTGATTTTTCTTGGCTCAGCTTTAATAATAGAACACTTTATCATTTTATAAATTTGCGCTTCCGGCATAGATGTATTTTCCAGCTTATAAAATAATTTTAAAAAAACAAATGTGCACATCCATTGAATATTGTGAACATGTATTTGTTTTTTAAAATATGACTGAAAAATTATAATGCATTTGCAATTAAAATTGTTCAGCTGAATTCAGAAAAATATAAAATGACATAGCTGCATCAATTTACATGCCACCATGTGAATGCCTTGATGAAAAGATAAACAAAATACTTGATGCTTTAAAGGAAATGGATGACAAGGAATTTGAAAGGCTTCTTAGCAGGGGCAATCGTGAAGGAAGAACAATTGATGAGCTGGTAGAGGAAATGCTCTCTAAAAAATATAAAAAATAAAAGTGAACTATAAAAATTAGTTTATTCTACGGATACTTTCTTATCCTTTAATATCTTTTCAAGCACTTGCTTTAAGGTGGTGTATTCCATATCCTCCTCAGGTAGCCTTTCATACATAAATGGTCCATGCTGTCTCATGTAAACGGCTATGTCCATTGCTTTCTCCCTTGCATATTGGAAGTCCTCACCCGCGAAATAATCAACCGGCTTGTGCTCTCCAACTGATGGCGACTCCTCTACTCCCACTATTTGGTCCTTGTTAATCATGAAGCCAAGCCCAACAACCCTTGGAGGGCCGTCAAAGAAAGTTGGATTAGATTCTTCAGAGCTGCATGGGAACAGCGGACCAACATGGGACCCTCTCATCCAACCTCCAACCAGGGTTGGAAACATAAATGGCTGCAATATCTCACCCACAGCCGGAAACCCTGATTGGGCCCTCAGCAAAGCCACAGGATCATCCTTCCCAACATATTTTCCAGCTATATAGCTGAGCTTATCAGTGCTTAAAACAGCTGCAGTTCCAAGCTCATTGTTCTTGCTCCTTACCCTCTTGATCGTGTACTTTGTAACATCGCCTATAACTGCAAGATAAAGGTGCAGTTCAGCTGGCAGATCAAATGGAATGATTGTGCCTTCCTTCTGATCCATAACTTCTATTATAAATCCTTGATTCAGCCTTGAATCAATCACTAATCCTGATGTTGTAAATGGATCCGCATAAATCCTTGATATTGGCAAGTTAAAAGCTGAGGGGCCAGTTTTATCTGCCATTAATGCTATTATTGGTTCAGCCTTCCTAGGCTCAAATTCCATTTCCGCAATTCCTGGCCCCATGCCCTTTACGTTTCCGCTGAAAGCATCCTTTAAAAGATCCTGACCAGCTGCATAAAGCCCAAGTTTTTTTGCCTCTTCAGAAGCTGCTGACAGCGCATCCCATGCAAGCCCATGAACTTCCCTGGCGCCTTCCCCATTATTGTGAAGCATTATCATATGAATGTCATCGCCTACCCGTGAAACAAAGAAGTCATTTATCCTTTTGCTTTTAGCTCCCTCCTTTAATATTTCCTTAATTGACTTAATTTGCTTGGGATGTGGTATAACGTGACCAGCAACTGACCCAACGTCTGCTTTTATATCGGATAAAGTTACAGCCATGACGCCGTAATTATTTTTTGCTAACATATATATGTTTTTGAAAAGTTTTTACAAAGCTATCTCGTTTATTTTTTGCTTATTATAAACGCGTTAAGTTAATAAATGGCTGCCTCTTTGAGGTGCACATGGTTAAGGCAGTGCCTGTTGAAAACGCTGTGGGAATGGTGCTTGCTTATGATACAACAGTTGTCAATAGTGAAATGGCTGGCGTGCTTCTCGAAAGGGGCCACACTATATCCAACGATGATATTGAGCTGCTTAAAAATTCCGGATTGTACATGATTTACGTTGTGGATGAGCCCGATGATGATGTATTTGAAGGCGAAATATCTGAAAGAATTGCAATGGCATCGACCGATTCAAACAGCATTGATATAAAAAATGGCAAGCAGGGGAGTACACTGCTTTTTTCAAAATTCCCGGGCATAGTTTATGTTGACGTAAAAGCTCTTAAAAAAATCAATGTTAGCGACATTGCGCTTTTAATTACAAGAAGATCATATGAAGCTGTTGGCTCTGGCGAGTTAATTGGCGTTGTTGATTCCTTGCCCCTGAAAATCGAAAGAAAAAAGCTTGACCTGATGTCAGGAAAGATATCTCAAGCATTATCAGTTCTGCCATTTAAAAGAAAAGATATTGGGCTGATAGTTACCGGAACTGAGCTTTACAGGGGTAGAAAGAAAGACCTTTACACTGATGTAATAATGGAAAAGGCAAAAAAATATGGCTGGAACATCGCGTTCAGGAAGCTTGTTCCAGATGATAAAAATTTGATAGCTGACGCAATAAAGGAAGCTAAAGTTGCGCATTCAGAAGCGATCATAGTTACTGGTGGAATGTCAGTTGACTCCACGGACGTTACGCCATCAGCAATATCATCACTTGGTTCTACAATAATCTCTTACGGAATTCCTGTTAAGCCCACTACGATGTCCCTTGTGGCCTACTGGGAAGGCCTTCCTGTCTTCGGAATATCAGCTGGAGGCATATATTATCGCGATTTAAATTCAATCGATGTAATTTTCACGCTTATGATGGCTGATATAAAGTTAACGCGAGAATTGATAGCCATTCTGGGTAATGGTGGGCTTCTGCCAAACTTTAATCCCAAGTTCAAGCTACAGTGACATCCTCCTCACGCCTCAAGGACTCCTGCTTCAAGGATCAGGCTGGAACACTCACAGCTGAGCCTTAGTGTGGAATATGGCTTTCACGGGCGTTACTGCCAGTGGACACCGTTAATTGTATGGTATCCTTTGTTTATTTTTTTGTTTTTGGGGGTCCGCGTATCCCGGCATTGGAGTTTTACAACTTTCCCTCAAGTCCCTAACTTTTTATAAATTTTGGCAAACTTTTTTAGCCTTAAATTTTTATCGTTATATATATGTTCACCAAGGTAACGATAAAAAACCTGGGATATATTAATGATAGCTGTGAAGGGATCGTGGAGTTTGTCTCAGAAGATGGAAGGACGTTTACAATGAATTCATTCAGTAGCGAAGTTTCCTATCACATAAACAGGTTCTTGTCTGGAGACAGGAACTCAATACCAACCATATACAATATAGTTGAAGAGCTTGCAAATCAGCTGGGAGTTGAGCTTGAAAAGGTTGAAATATATGAAAGGAGCAACGTTCTTAGGGCTAACATGTACTTTATTGGCAGGAATAGGAAGTTTTCCATTGAAAATTACAGGGCTTCTGATGCTGTTGCGCTTGCCGTTTTCTACAGCATGCCAATCTACGTTGATGATTTGCTGTTAACGTGAATATCTTCCTTTACCTTTGCAAGTGACTTTATCCTTTCCTCCCCCCTGATTTCTAGAAGATAATCGTACACGGCCTTCGGCACAAGGTGTTCCCATTTTTCGCCTTTGATGATCTTTTCCCTTATCCTTGTTGCCATAAGTTGTTCCCTGTCCAGGAGTGGCGCAGGAACCACCTTTATGCCTGCTTCTCCTGCAAGCAAGTTTACAAGAGAATTATTTGAAAATATAACATCGAACCTGGGCAAATAAGATTTGAGCATTGCAACCCACATATTGTGATTTACTATGTCATCAATGGGTGTTATATAAATAGCCCTTTTAAACCCATCAGATTTTAGAAACCTCACTATCATTTCGTATCTTTCTGCAGCTGTAAATGGATTATCGAGCTCATGATTTTTCTGAGCACTTCCTATAACAATTATTAGCTCATCGGAATTTTCAAGCCCGTACCTCAGAGCTGCTGCATGCCCGTTATGAAATGGCTGAAACCTGCCTATAAAAATGCCCCTCATATCATTGCTTTAGCGTCCCTGCATATTTACCTTTTTGAACCTTTTAAAAATGCTTATAAAAAAAGGCAGTGTTATGCATAGTGTGGAAAGGGATCGTAATACAATAAACGTGCTGGTTCTGGAGCTTGCAACGATGGTGGTTGCTATCGCTCTTGCTTTTAATGCAGATACTCTTGTTTCTACAACCTTGCCAGTGGGAAGGTTAATAGGGTTTATAGTTGTTAACATAATAGTGATCTGGTTCTGGTGGAGCTATGTGATGGACAGGCTTGAATTTCCACCTAAAACTGATCAATTTCCAGTGCTTGATGTTTTAATCCTTGTCCTGATTTCCCTAATACCCTTTGTTTTGAGGATCGGAATTTCATACATTTCCGGCCTTCTTTCAGCTCTTATGATAATATGGGCCTTCATGATAAAGAGGATCATATCTGAAAATGCCAATATTGAGCAAATCAAATATGCAAAATTGATGAGGGAAATGCATGAAAGGATAGTAGTAGGGTTAATGCTGGCATTAACCCTGATTCTATCCATCATAAGCGATGAGCTTGGATATACGTTATTTATAATTGTAATTCTGGTTATATTATTTAGGACAATAGGGTCCCGTTTGAGTGACAGGCTTAGAAATTGATTTGAGCGCGGAAGCCACTGAGCTTACAGTGTGGATAAATATATATTGATTTGTTGTGTAATTAGGCATAGACCCAATTGTCACGGGCACTTTAGGTAGGACGCATCGAGCATATGCGCGAAATGGTTGCCATGCATCACGGAACCTTCAAGCATGGAGAGCATATCACTTTGATAACTCTTCGAGGGAGTATCCCTTCGTTTCAGGAGCCATAATGGCAGTTATCACTATTGCTAGCAATATGAACGCTAAAAAGAACATTGTGCCGTAAATGAGGCCATAGGACTTTATTATGGGAAACAGAATGACTCCAAGTATGCCGCCGATCCTGCTGACGGTTGTAGCTAAACCCTGAGCAAGCCCCCTCACCCTTGTTGGAAACAACTCTGTAGAATATGAAAATGAAAGTATGCCGCCAGGCCACTGCTCAAACGATGAAAATAATATGAATAATGGCAGGAGAGCGTATGGGCTAACTGCTACTAATGGAACTAAAATTACCATAACTATAGCCATGACAGCAAACCCTATAAGTGAAAGCGCTTTCCTACCAGTTCTGTCAATTAATTTCATCAGAACAAGGTAGGCTATTATGGGAAACGGTGCAGTTACTGTGCCAAACAGTACTACAGTCCTCAGGTTTGTTATGCCCAGTTCATAATACAGCGTTGGAGTGTAAAATCCGAACCCATAGGAACCAACGTCAAATGCAAACCAGGTTATTAATACAAAGGCTATGGCCTTCCAATGGCTGGCAAATAACTCCTTTACCCCAGTTTTTTCCTGTTCTGGAACTTCATAACCTTCCCCAACTGATTTTCTAATAACTTTTTCTGCCTCATCTGACCTTCCAACTGACTTTAACCACCTAGCTGATTCAGGCATGAGCCAGCGGGCAGCAATAACGGGTACGGCTATTGCAGCACCAATCCCAAGTGCCAGCCTCCAAGATATGGAGGGCCCCAGCGGCAATACAAAGTAGTTTACAGCCCCTGAAACAAGCACACCCAGCCAGTAAAACATTATGCCATACATGAGCAGCTCTCCTCTGCTTTTTTTAGGTGCAAACTCAGCTATCAAAGATGAACTTATTGGATAATCTGCGCCTATGCCGATTCCCATAAGTATCCTGAAGATTATTATCTCAACTACGCTTGTTGAAATGGCAGAAAGCGCAGTAAATATTATGAACAGCAATATATCTATTACGAACATTGATTTTCTTCCTATCCTATCTGATATTTTGCCAAATGTAACGCCGCCAATTGCCATTCCTATCAGCCCGCTTGAAAGCAATAAAGCATATGATGTGCTTGTATTTGGAATTTTGAAGTATGATGATATAAGCAGCACGGAAAAAGCTATGACGTTCAGGTCATATCCGTCAAGAAATACCCCCATGGCAGCTAGGGTACTAAGTGCCCAGTGAAACCTTCTTACAGGCAATTCATCCATGCTTTGCATATTGCAAATACCATGCTATGGTTTATTTAGATTTCCTTTTAAAAATATATATTAATATATATTATACATCATTATTCATCAAAGGATAGTGTACTGATAAGGGATAAAATTAACTAACAGATCGTCAAAAATCATGATAGACTAGCTGATTTAATATCCTCCACTTTTAAGAGAAACAAGCAAATAAGATAATGGCTGTATTGGAGTACATATTTCATGGCAGTTGCAGGAAAACATCAAAAGTATTGAGCACGGCGTTTGAGCCAATAAGCAAGTCAACAGCTCATGAATTAGCTAATAATGAAATTAAATTGGCTGAGGAGCGCAAGGAGAGATTAATTATAGCTGTAGAAGAAATAAAATTGAAGTTGACACTCTCCACGGCTAAAGCCGGGAGATTCTTGCTTCTAGGATGTTCATCGGTCCGTTGTTCATCGCCCTTTTAGGCTCCCACTTCATCCCATC